>OLPC01001067.1_pt1 | contig 25146 bp, 19 predicted proteins | sample 1672341 | NCBI WGS metagenome assembly OLPC01 (sample SAMEA3136673, study PRJEB25190) | human gut metagenome | reverse complement strand
ACTTTTCTTCTCTGTCCGGTGTTTTGCGGGCAGATGTTACCATGTCGATCTCGCCATCTTCAAGCATCTGCTGCATATCATCCCAGCTCTTATCATATCCGACATATTCGTAATCTACATCCCAATAACGGGCCATCAGCCGAAGAAAATCATAGCCATACCCACTGCGGTTGCCTTCTTCATCCATCACATGATAACCATCCATGGCAAAGAAACCGACTTTGACAGTTTCATGCTGCGAACTGTCCTCGGCTGCATATGCAGTCAGGGGAAAAAACATCATACACACGCATACAAAAACCAGTAACACTGCCACATATTTCTTTGCTCTCAAAATCATATTAAATCTCCTGTCTGGCAAATATATTTCTCTATGTGTCCTTTTCCTGCTTCGCGCATGTACGGCAGGACCGCCTTGTTCCCATTGACTGTGCCGAAGAAGTTCATATCGAACTGTGCCTTTGCCTGATCAAGCGGTGTAATGATACAGTGGAACAATTAAAACAAAACGGTTCGTCCGTTTTGTTGCGGTGCATTCATAGCAAATCGCACGGCATCACGGTCGGTCATGGGATCTACAATGCCAATCGTCAGGTGCTCCTTGTGAAGCAATAAGAGCGCCCATAGATCAACTTCCTTCAGAACAACCTCTACGGTCTGCGTTTCGCCGGGCATCAATTTCGGAAGAGAAAGAGGAAGCTGCACCGTGCTTAGCGTGGTACCGTCTGCGCTCTCCAGATAAAGATTCGCTGCCCAATCCCAATAAAATGGGGCGGCACCCTCATTTGCCACAGTCAAGCTGACCACAGCTTCTCCGTCATGCGGCATCAGCTTCAGTGTTGTCACACGGAGCCGGTAGCCCAAACGCTTTAAGACCGCCTGATATCCCTGTGAATATGCAGGCTGTGCTGCTTTCGGACCAAGAAAGCTCATGTGAGAAGCATCCAATAGCTGCAGTGTGCGGGAAAGCTCTGTGTCCAGCAGCTCCTCCATCGGCAGGCTGCTGGTAAACTCGCCGCCTACGGGCGCATCCTGCCAGAAATTCTGCATAGCAGAAAGTCCATTCGCTTCTTTGCCGTACCAGCCGCCGTTTTTGATCCAGTTCAGCCACTCATTGGTGTCCTTTTCGTGGCCGGTCATATCGTTGTAAAGACCAAGCCGGTTACTTACAGCGATGTTGAACGGTCGCCGCATCAGGAGCTTTGCATTGGAAAATGCATTCAGATAGTCTGTTGCATATTGATCCCGAATGGTTTCGTCCGGCATAGGTACAAGACCATCGCTGCTTTTGATATGCCATTCGCCCCAGTGGCCGAGACTGCCCAGTTCTACATAAGTCACAAAGCCATCTGCGTCAAAATGCTCGGCCAAGGCTGAAACAACTTTATGGTGTGCGGCACGAAGGATATCGTTTGCATAATCCGGGGAATAACCTTTGCCATACGAGGTACTGTACCAGCTGCCATCGGCAGTCTGAGCATATAACCACTCCGGAATATCAAGGTGCTTCTTCTGGCCGGGTACGTCACAAACGAACCGCAGTACCAGATGGATGCCCTGCTCGCGCAGGGCGGCAAGTCCGTACCGCTGTTCGATAGCATCCCACGCATACTGGCCTTCCGTTGGTTCCACCTCTCGCCATGTCAGCTCCAGATAGCGCAATGTGGCATTCGGATGGTCCGTACTGCCTACCATTGGAGCGTAGCCGATCTGTGCGTTGGCAAAGGCAGACGGATCTTCCTGATAGGTACGCGTGCAGATCATATTCCGAACCATACCAAACCCCACCCCAAGCAGACAAACCGCAGATACGAAACCTTTTGAAAGCTTATCCATGGTATTCGCCATTATATTGGATCAGTGTAACATCCTGTACGCCATTTACGGCGCGCAGGCGATCTGTAAATTCCAGATTCGGGTCTTTGCTGAATACCTCTACCGCCATTTCGGTGCTATCCTTGCGCATGGTCTTGGACTTTACCACAAATTTGCAGCGGCCAAAGGCACGAACGATATCGTCTTCTGCGTCTGTACCAAGATAGTGAATGACAGCAATGTACACTCTGCCTTTGGCCTGCCAGTGGTAGAAAAAGAGGATCATCCCGATCATGACAACGGCTGTTACAAGGCCCAATGCGTACATACCGGCACCGGCTGTAATGCCGGTAGTGATCGACCAGAACAGGTATAACAGATCCAGAGGGTCTTTGACAGCAGTACGGAAGCGGACGATAGACAACGCACCGACCATACCAAGGGAGATGACAACGTTGGTACTGATGGCCAGTGTTACCATGCAGGTCAGCACACACATGCCAACCAACGTGACAGCAAAGCTGCGGGAATATACAACGCCGGTATAAAACTGCCGATAGACAAGATAGATGAGGATTCCCAATGCCAGTGCAGTCAGCAGGGCAAGCGCCAGTTTGGGAGCATCGTATTGGGTAAAGGTGTTCAGGACGGATTTTTTGATAAAGTCTTTTGTGCTCATGGGCGAAAGGTTCCTTTCTATAGGGCTCAGGTCTCCTGCCAGTAAGCAAATCCGTTCATATAGGCGGTTTTGTCACAACAGAGGACATATTTTGATACAGCCGTAAGCTCCTGCGCACGGGGCGGCAGAAGATTCCGGACGATCTGGGGCAGATATTCTGTAAATTTTACTTCCATTACCAGCTTACCCGGTTCCAGCACCGGAAGCGCAGGAAGCGTGGAGTCGAAGATATCCCGGCTGCCAACGGCGGCGCGTACATCCGTATCAAAGGTGATGCGTACCGTACCGGCATCCATGATCCATGGCTCGCGGTCGTAGTCTACAATAACACGGGGACGCAGCATGTTACAGATACACTCGGTATAGAACTCCTGACACAGGCGGTAACGGCTATGCAGGAGAAAATCATAGTCCCCGGCGAGAATGGAATCAAACTCTGCGTGGGTCAGAGGCGCGGCTTCTTTATAGATATAACTGCCAAATTTTTTCTTTCGCTCCAGCTTGATGCTGCGGTCGCTGCAGTTATAAATGCGGATGCGGTATTTCTTGCGCAGCAGCACGCCGGCATCCTTTTCTTCATAAGCGGTGTTCCAGTAATCGTCAAAATATAAGCTGCGAATGAAGTAGCCGCCGTTCGTTGCATGGGGGTCCAGTTTGAGGATAGGGGACATCCGCGCGGTCAGCTCGGCCTTGTCAGCCCACGAGATAAGATACTTTAGTTCATGACGATAGTGCTCTGTGCCTGTGCATCGTGGAGGAGCCAACAACTGATGATACAGCATCGATATCTGAGGCTTAGACATCTTCATAGGTGTCCTCCGCAATGCTGCCGTCCGGCTGGACGTAAAAGCAGAGCATGCCATAATGCTTGCCTGCTTCGGTAACATAGTAGTCAAAGGCATCCTGCGTATAACCAGAGGCATTGGTCGCTCTTACGCGCAAAAAATACTGCCCGGCCGGGAGCGTATCCATGGTAAGCTCTGGCAGGATCAGATTCTCCTGCCGAAAGAACGTAGTCGTAAACAGATAATCCTTTGCAAGCTCAACAGTATAGTAAATGTTTTCAATCTCGAAGTTATAAGAGGGGTCCCAGGTCAGCAGAAGGGAGCCGTTTACCACCTGCGGCTCGCCAATATAAAATGGCATGGGTTTGCGGTAGCTCTCCCAATAGTAATTATAATTTTCATCAATTTCCGGCCAGATACTTTTCAGGACCTCTTCGTATTCGTCATGTGTGATGGGAACGTTCATTCGGTCCGGCATCTGCCAGACATATTTTTCCGTTACGCTTCGGTAATGCTCCATCATGGACTGAATGCGTTCCTCATTCATGTAAGCATAAAGCTCCTTCATGGCGGTATCCAGCAGATCGCGGTAACTTTGCGTTTGCAGACAGCGCCGGAACAGGACATTGCCCCAGTAATTGCTTACACCACGTTCCCAACTTTCGGAGTCGGAGAAGTTAATGATCTCACGTTCCCGGCGGCGGAGCATACCGTCATTGTCCCAGTCCCACAAGTACCATTTGCTGGAGTTTTGAGGGCTGTACAAGTAGACGTTGCGATTTTGGGTGTCCGTATTGCCGGTTAACAACTGAAATGCCATCCAATATGCAATGTTTTCTTTATCAAAGTACGTTACAAATAGCTCATCGTCCATAGAAGAGGATTCATCATTGAGAACATCCAGCATTTTGATCAGTTTGGAATGGTCGCTGTCTCCTTTTATCTCCAAGTGCTTTTCGAACGCAGTTTGGTCATATGCTGGGTCTGTTGTAAGACGAATGACATCTTCATATCGGTAGAACTCAAAAGAATTGATTTTATACAGCTGTCCGTTTGGATCCACACCGTGCGCCTTAAGGGCTGTTTTATTCAGCTGTTCTACCTGCGTGTACAAACCATAATCCTCAAAAACACCGCTGGCGCTATCGGTCAGATCCTTCACATAAAGATGAACGAACTGGGTGCGCAAGCCCATCATCTGGTCGATGCCTTTAATAAGGTCATAGGCCATTTTGTTACGGAAGCGCAGTCCCTCACCCTGATGCTTATTCAGTGCGATCGTGCGCTGGCCTCGCCAGCTGCCTTTGTTTTTCTTTAATTTGACCTTGTAGTTTTTCTGAGTATAACGGCTGGAAGTCTGACCGCGTATTTGTACCGTGGCATTTGGGGCAAGTGTATCGTAACCAACTTCGCCGGCAAGGGGGCCGTTTTCATCGCCCACCTGCAAAAGACCATTCACCTGATAGCGTGCTACGCCCATCGCCGTGTAGTCGTAAGCGGAATAATGGTTGATCTCTGCCCAGCTGTGGTTTGTATTTTCGCTGTCATTGCCGCGGCTCACGGTAAGATACATCGTCACAATGCCGCTGTCATCGTAGACGTTGTACAGCTCTGCGTTGTCGCGCAGGTGGACACTGTTGATTTCAGATGCGGGAGCCTTTTCAATGGACTGGTTGCTTTCTGCACTGGCGGCAGCGGATCCGGCGCTGTCACTTTCCACAGGTAAAACTGCGCAGCCTGCGCACAGACCAGCCAGCGCAACGCTCAACCCCAGAATCCTGCGGCGCGAAATCAGAAACTCCTCATTCATGTGATCGATTTTCCCTCCTGATGGTCTGCCTTGCTGTTTTTGGCATCCTGTTTTTCAAGAAAAATGCCAAGGCGTGTAAAAAGATGTTCTTTGCTTTCGGCTACGATAGGCTGCTGACCCAATACCCGATAGGGCAGGTTGGCGGTAAAGGCATCCAGACGAAACAGAGCAACCAGATAAAAAAGCGCTGCACCTGCCAGAAATCCGAAACCATAAAATGCTGTGTTGAAGAGCAGTGAGAGCAGGGTAAAGGCAGTGGTGCTGGCTGCAAACACAGCTGCCGCCAGAACAGCACCCAGATAATCTGTAAAGTAAAGCAGGATCAGCAGCACCGTATTACCAACGGCGTATAAGCCGTATCCCACGCACAATGTCCGGAAATAGCCATGCATCAGATCATTGAAGCCAAGCGGTAAAAGATTCAGCAGCGTGCCCGCCAGTGAAATGACCCCTGCCGTACAGAACAGCTGCTTGAGGGCAGTGAAGCGAAGCTCCCGGTTGAGCACTGCCAGCATTTCTTCTTCAGCGGTAACGATATCGCCCACAACACCGCCATCGTTGAACAGGCTGTAATAATCCCGGTATTTCGGATAGAAGTTTACCTCTACAGACACCACAAAGTTGATGCTGGTGATCAGGATGCTTAAAAAGGCGATCAGAGCCGGAACGTCGTAGTAAGGTGCGCCGTAAAACAGGCCTTTTACCTGCACGCCGATCGGCCCGGACCAATACAGGACCAGATGGGAGAACAGGCCGAGGTTTGTGCACAGGCCGGTAAACGCCAGAGGCAGAAACCGATCGACCCAGCGCAGAAAGGTCCATGGGCTGTCATCGCTTTGCGGGAAATAGCGGTAGAGCAGCACCACATCCCACGCCATCATCAGGCCATACCCCATCGTAATGGAAAACAGCATGCCTTCCAGTACAGGAGCACCCAGAATAAAGACGAGCAGATATCCCAGCCCGAAAGACAGCGCGATCGCCGCCAGAAAGGAGCACAGGATGCCCCGGTAATCCTTGATAGCGGTCAGGTAGCTCATGCCGTTCCAGTTCAGGATCATCTCGGCAAACAGCCATAAACATAACAGCCCCTGCAGGAGCGTTGCTCCGGAGAACAACAGAAAGATGCCGTACAGGATGCAGCCAATCAGCAGCATCAGGACGCTGGACCCCCAGAAAGAGGGGAGAATTGCATCCTCGCGTTCTTCGTACAGCATATCGGCCAGATAACGGGTCACAGGCATGGAGAAAAAGCTGGTGACAGTCAGCGAGGACAGCAGCGTATAGGTGACCATACACACCAGCAAGTCCTGCTGGGTACGCTCGGCCCCGGCCCAGCTGCACAGCAACAGAATACCAAGCTGCAGCGCAATACCCAGCAGCATCGGTCCGGTGCAGATGATGCCGGCATAGCCGTAGGCGCGCAGCCATGCAAACAAACCCTTGCGCCGAAATAACTTTTTTAATTCAAATCCGATTCCTGCCATTTGTTACTCCAAATGAAAATGCTCTGCAGTTGCCTGGTACATCTTCCGATAGTTGTCTAACATTTGTTCGTGATGAAAATATCGGTCTACGCGCTGCTGACCGATGCGCCCCATTTCTTCCCGACGGGCACGGCTGGCACACATCCGCTCCATGGCATCTGCCAGACCCTGCCGGTACATGGGCGGCACACAGTACCCCGCTACACCCAGATCATCGCCGGGCGCGCCTTCCAGCAGTTCCCGACAGCAGCCCACTTCAGTCGTCACGCAGGGGCGGCGTGCAGCCATGGATTCCAGTACGGAAAGTGGCTGACCTTCCGAGATACTGGTCAGGATAGTAAAGTCCAGCTTTTGCATGTACTGCACCACGTCCACACGGCCGGTAAAGATCAGATTGTCCAGCCGGAGCTGCTTCACCAGGGCATAACACTCCTGCGCATAGTCCTCATCGTCCACGCCGCCCATGATGTGCAGCCGAACCTGCGGAACCCGGGAGGAAAGCTCAAAGAAGGCGTAGATCATGGTTTTGATATCCTTGATAGGGGCCAGACGCACTACAGCGCCAATATCGACCCAACCGTCCTCAGGCTTGAGCGGGATGTCGCAAAAGCGCTGATACTGCACGCCATTGGGGATAACGATGCATTTGCTGCCATCACAGCCCATTTCGATCTGAGTACGGCGGGCGTTATAGAACAGACTGCTTACCCGGAACGCTCTGCGGTAGATATCCTCGGACAACATATAAAAGAAGCGGATCCAACGGCTTTTGAAAGAGGGAACGACCCAGTCAGCACGGATGATCTCTTCTTCACGCTCGCGCGTATAGATGCCGTGCTCTGTCAGAAGCACCGGCGCATGGTTCATGCTGCCGCCCAGACAGGCCAACAGGCCGCCATATCCGGTAGAGATCGCATGATAGATCTGCGCTTTTGGCACGCGTCCGGTCAGCAGGTACAACACCGGCAACAGCATGGAGCGCATGGTGTGAAAAGCGTCAGCATAGGGGACATAGGGATATTCCTCCAAGCAGATATCGGTAAACAGTTTCATAAACTCCCGGCTCTGCAAAAAGGAGAGAGGATGCACCTTTTTCTGCTGAAACAGCCGGAACAGCACGTCCCAGTCCGGCGTTCCGAGCCGCAGTAATTCCCGCAAGGCAGTACGCTCTTCTTCGGTAAACAAAACGGGCACATGTTCTCCGTGCAGGCGTAAGGCATCGTCCAGAAATACCTCTTCCACCTCAACAACATTGGATGGAAGGTCGTAGACGAATTTGCCGCGTCCTTCCGCTTTTGCGCCAATGACCCACAGCACAAACTCGTGCTCCTGCATGGCCTGAATATAGGCGTGCATCCAGGTGGAAACACCGCCATGCACATAAGGGTAGGAGCCTTCCAGAATCAGACAGATCCGCATTCAGCTCATGCTCCTTTCCGCTCAATGTGCACCGTTCCGGCGGTGGCCTTCAGCAAGTATAGATCTCCGGTCAGATGGGTCAGCTCGCCATTTGTTACGCGGCCGGGCGTTCCTTCATTGGCACGGAAGAAAAGCCATGCTTCATCGACAAAATTGCCGAGATGCAGGGTCCACGCGGTGTCGGTGCTGTCCAGCGCAACGGTCAGCTGTGCGTACCGTTGGATGGCACCGGAACACTCGGTCCCGGTCTGACGGCGAAGATCCGGTGCAGAGGTGCTGAGCCATTTCAGATAGTCCTCCAGACCGCCTTTGTACACTTCCCAGCCTTCCGCTGCACCGCGGTCTTCATCCAACAAGTCATCCGGGTGCATAAAATGCGTGCTGACATAGTGCATATTCAGCTCACTCATAGCCGCTAGGCGCATATAAGTATCACCAACCATACCACCGGACACGATACGAGGCTGCTCCACGATACCATCCGTTGCCACACCGAACTCCTGTACATAGGGCAGATCTGTGCCGTCTTTAAAATAGGTGCTGGCAATGGTACGGATCTGCGGAACTTTTGTGCCAAGCACCCGTCGGCCTTCGGCAGAGAGAATGTTGGAGGGCGGAACATATACCGTGCCATTCGTGTAAGGGAGAACGGTTTGTTGAAATTCAATCAGCTCTTCCATGGCGGCTGTAATGGCTTCTTCGCTGGGCCACTGCCGATAGGCGTACAGACCCTTGTAATCGGTATTTGGCAGCACCAGAGGCTGGTGGTTGTAACCGTGAAACCCTATCTCGCCGCCCTGCCGCAGCAGAAGGCTTCCAAAATAACGAAACTGCTGTGTATCTTTTTGACGTGTCGGTTCATCCACGGTGTCATCCTCGTAGTTTTCAATCATGACACCGGTAAAACGAACTCCGTATTTCTGCGCCAGCTGCACCAGATCCGGCCACCAGACTTTGCTGTAAAAGTCGCTGATGCTCATGCTGTAATCTCTGCGGATATAGGTACCATCACCGCCGGGAACAGGAGAAGGAAAATCGTCCAGATAGAACACGGAACCGTTAATGACAGGGTAAGCAGTGGCATCGCATAGCAAGCTGAAGGATGCTGCATAGATACCGCGCATGATTTTGTCGTAAATGCCGATATTGTCTACCACGATTCTTCCGCTGCCCAGTGAAACACTCCACACCAGCGGCGTGCCCTCGTCTCCGGTACGGGCATGCACTGTGGCTTCTTCCCGGAGGCTGACACTCAGAGCGGATTCAAACGGGTCGCTGAATTCATAGCGCTGTCCACCGCCAAGCATAAATTCCTCTGCAGGAACGATGCTCTCTGCAAGTTTATAGTTCCAGGAAGAGGAAAGCACACCCAGTTTCAGAGAAATTACGTCAAAATAGGAGGTTTTGCTCGGCGTCATAGCAAACAGGATGCTGCCGCCCTGTTGTGCCCAGTTCATCAAAGTGATCAGATCCTGTCCCAGTACATCCAGATCAGGCACTAACACCACAACCGTCTTGTAATTGGAAAAGTCCGGAAGGAGAGTGGACGATTTGGAAATATCCACTGCTTGTGTGCTGACTTTCATGTCCAGAAGGATCTGATCAAACTGCTTTTTTGCCTCGGACACATTGTCTTGGGTACTGTCATACAACAGGAGATTGGTGACTGGCTGGCCAAATAACGCATTTTGAGCCGGCAGCACAGAGGTCCGGCTCAGGTAATCGATCTTGAAATTGGTTGATGCATACTTTATGCCGCAGCGCTCTGCAAAAAGCACGCCGGCAATCAGCAGAAATACCAGCCAGATCAGCAGCAGTTTGCTCCAGCGAAATTGTTTTAGTTTTGATAGAAAGCGGAGTTTCATTTGGAATCCTCTTTGCCATACCAGAAATTTACGATTTCCTGTCCTTTGGAGGTAAGATAGACATTCTGCTCCTTGATTTTGTGCAGAATGTCCTGGATCGCAGTGCCATTGTGCAGTATGGCGGCCATTTGCAGCTGGAGCAGCCAAGGCTCTTCTCTCTGCGGCCAGCGTTCGGAAAGTGCGTCAATGGTCTGGCGGGCGGTATCATATTCCGCTAAGTCTAACTGGACAGAAGCCAGCTTGCACCCCAAGGTAAAATCCCGACGCGTGCCGATGCGTTTTTTCAGCAGCCGCTCCAACTGGCGCTGCTGGATCTCGGCCGCACGGCCCTGCACATACCCGGATTCGATGTAGCTTTCCAGATAATCGCAGTAACTGCACAGGATATCAGGGTCGTCCGGGTCAGAAGCATATTGCTGTTCATGCTGTTGCAGTGTGAGATCAGCTTCCTTGGAAATTTGCGCCAGAGCAGTGGAAGCATAGTGCACAACCTCACTGTCGTTATTCAGCCGGGCCTGCTGCAAAAGGTGATAATAACTGGTAGGAGCTTCTGTCAGAACTGAGAGGATCAGCTGCCGCTTTTGAAGGGGGTTGTTTACCAGAAGAGCTTCTTCCAGCGGAATGACCTGCTCCTCGTCTGCGTTTCCGGGAACAAGAATGCTTCGGTGGATCTCTTCGTTGATGTGCATTTTTTCCAACGTCTTTTCCAGCAGGTCATCGCCAAATAATGCCCGGTTGGTGTGCAGGATCAGAACGCACAAAGGTCCCCAGATGGGAACCAACAGAATCACCGGAAAAAAGTATCCCTTTATATCCAGAATGCCGCAGCGTATAAGCAGCCATAGCACAAGACAGACCAAAAGATGAAAAAGTAACAATACCAATGTTGAAATACTAGCATTCATTAGCAGGATCCTTTTTTGCAGCAGCGATCAGGCGGTGCTGTCCATCCAACGATACAGATGTGACCTGAAATCCTTTTTCGGCCATGCGCTGGGTAAGGAGCGGCAGGTTTTCCTCTGTGGCCTGATTCAGCAGCAGGTAAACGTTCTCGTCTGTGCCAAGTCCGGCAATATCGCTGCTGCGGATGCTGCGCTCCAACTGCGCATAAAATTCCTCTGAAGTTGCAAACTTACCGGAGACGCGCAGCAGCAGATGCTGCGCCATCTTGTCCTCCTGTAAGGTGCAGGCGTTTGCGAGCTGCTCCGCGAATGGCACGGGCCGCATCAGACAGGTGCCCGGAAGATACCATGTTTCCTGAATGGCGCTTTCATATTCAAAAGCGCGGATCAGTGCGGTTTCTACCAGACCACACAGGATGCGGAACAGGTTCTGATAATAGAGTGTCATCTGGTTTTCCCCGGCTGTCCGCAGGCTGATGAGCACTACGATCGAACCGTTCTGGCGTACACCGGCTGCATACATGGGAAGATCCGGAGCAAACGTCCGATTGACCCACACACCATCCTGTTCAATGGCACGAAACACATCGATGTATTTATCAACGGCAAGTGAACGGGCAGGAGCAGGCTGCAATCCGGAGCTTGCTGCGGTCAGCCGCGCAAAGGCATACCCCTTTTCCAAGTGATAGATCGTGAGGCTGTGGTTTTCCAAAATATCTTCCATGACCTGTATGGTCTTGCGGTAAATCTCCTGCGGCTGCAGGGTGTTCAGCTGCTGCGTTACAGTATAGATCTTTCCAAAACTGTCTCTGCGGCCAAGGATCTGATGCCGGAAAAGCTGCTTATCCTCCAAGGTGTCCTCATAGAGCTCCTGCGTAAATTGAAGCCGCTGCCGCAGCAGGTTGTTTTCATTCTGTACAAAGCGCGAGGTTTCCGTATTGCGCAGCTGCACATATCCGCAGGAAGCACCTATTATGAAATAAACAAGGAACGGCAGCCAGTAGGACGGCTCGTAAAACAGCAGTACAAGCGTCATTCCCTGCCGAAAGTATCCGAAAATCAAAGAAAGAGACGCGAGAAAAGCTGCAAACACACCGGCGTTCAGGCCGTATACAGTGCCGATAAGCATTACGAAAGCCAACCGGAAATCAACCATCTGGAATTGCGCGTCTGTGCGGGTAAGCTGTACCAGAAGTTCCGTGACCCCCGATGCCAACAAGATCTCGAGAAAGCGCAGCAGCCGGATCTGATTGCGCAGAGTATCGATTATCCGGTGGAGCAGCGGCTTTTTCGGCGTTTGGCTTTTCTGCCATGCATGATAGATCTGCGGCAGGTCGTCCAGCAGACAATAGCGTTGAAACCACCCATATCGGTTGCGTACCACCTTGTCGTCTGCAGGATACGTCTGGAGCGTATCGGTACCGTAGGTCACTTCCAGTGTCGGGCGTAGTTTTTGCAGCGCGGTGCCCAGCATCCGGCAGTCGATGTGAAATACCTCCGGAAGCGTGAAAAGCTCCGGCTGAGGCGTCCATGTATCAAACACGCGATTTACAAGGCTGGCCAGTTCGTCAAAACAGAGTGCGTAAACAGGCTGCGCGGCTTGCTCGTCAAACGAAACCTTTTCGGTGGGGATCTGCTGGAAAAGCCGCTCAAAGCATTTCGGCCCAGCTGCCGAAATGCTGTAGATGTAGGGAAGCCGGAAAACCTTGACCTGGATCTTGCTTGTTTTTGCATAGTGCAGACAAAGCTCTTCTGCCGTCCGCGTCAGTATGGATTGACTTGTGGGCGGTGTCAGGACGCTCTCCGGGCCGGAAAAGTAGATCAGCTCCACTTCCTTCTCCCGGAACTCCTGCAAAACGCGGCGAAGCCGATCCAGCTCGCCTTCCGGGTTGTTGTGAGGCAACAGATATTCTGAAAAGTAGACGATCCGGTCAAAATCGTAGGTAGTGTAAAGCCGATCCAACAGCTGCCTGCTATCCAGAATAACTGATTTTATGCGAGTGTCCGAAAGCATATCGTCTTTGCGATGTGTCGTCAGAACGTGATCATCGGGAAAGGCTTCCTCGATCCATTCCTTTGTCAGAAACATCGTGTTTCCTGTAAGCAAAACTTCCATGTCATTTTACCGTTATTGTTTAAGCTTCTGAGAAGAATAAGAGATTTTATAGAATAGTATCATATTGGGTAGAAAGTTGCAAGGACGGGTGCTGAATACAGGGAGATACAGCGAAAATCTTCTAAAAAAGACCATCCGCGGTGATATGTATGAAAATCAATCAATGTTTGCAATTCAAAATCTTTTTCAGTGTGTCCGTAAATTTCACATCCTGCTCCTTCGTCCGCTTTGCACTCCCTTTCGGGTGCTTGCCGGCACGAAGGAGCTTTTTGTTTTCGTACCGCCGCAGCATGAGGGCATCCATGTTGTCAGCAGTGTACTCCAAGCCGTTCTGGTTCAGCACTCTGGCACACCGGGCAAGGCACATACTTGCCAGCCCATAGTCCTGTGTTATGACAATGTCACTCGGCTTTACCCGGTTGACCAGTGCAAAGTCCACACTGTCAGCACCCTTGTCAAATACCAGCGTCTGCGCACCCTCACGCTCGATCTGGTGCGAGGTATCACACAGGATAATGACCGGGATGCCGAACTGCTTTGCAATCTGCAAGGCCAGGTCAACCACAGGACAGCCATCTGCATCAATCAGAATATTCATCGCATATCCTCCATCGCCCAGCGAAACGCCCTTGCTGTGCGCAGGTCGGCATCTTTGAAATGCCCGCCGTTGTTCCATTCAAGGGTGCAGTCTTTGCCACGTCCGGCAAGTTCACGGTGCAGGGCACGGATATTATCCCCTACCGCAGCCATGATGGTGTTTTTCGTGCGCTCTTCCTTGTCGCCAAGGCTCAGATAAACACGCTGCGTCTGCATCGGGTGCTGTTGCTCAAACTCCATCCATCCCGGAAACCACACAGAAGGCGAAGCGGCCGCAACACCGGAAAACAGAGCTGTCTGCGTGGATGCCCACAGAGCAAACAGTCCGGCCAGCGAGTAGCCGCCCAGAATGATCCGGACATTTTCCGGCAGTGCAAACTGCTTTTTCAGGGTGGGAATCGCCTGTTCTGTCAGAAAGCGTAGTGTGCCCGCCGCATTGCCGCCGAAACTTTCTTTGCCCCACACCGCAGGAGATTTCCACGGGGAAAGTTCATCGTTCCAGTTTTTCACAGGAACAGCGGCAAACAAAAACGAATGTGCCGAACCCTGTGCAATGGCTGAAATTTCATTGTCCATATGCTGCAATTCATGCTCGTCCGTCATCTGAAGCAGAAGATATTCGGCGCAGTCTGTGCCGTAAATGCGGCAGGGTCTATCTCCGAATTTTAAGGGAAAATCAAGGCGATTAAGGGATTCTGCTTTATAGTTCATCGACAAAATACCTCCCATTGATCGGCACGAGAAAAAGGCGTGAGGAGATTGGCTGTTTCCATTATAGCATATTCGGGCGGAGAGACAAGAAGCCCGGATGTGCGGCACGCTCTGCAGGGACTTCCTGCATTTCTGTATGGGAGAATCGACGAAAAAACGGTTGACATCCGCTGGAAGAAACCCTTACAATGGAAACAGAAAATGCGGCATGTAACGGAACAGGAGGAAAAGACGGATGGAAACCTACAAGACCCTGCGAGAGCTTTTTATGACCTTGTGCAACACGGAGGTCGACACGGCGGTGATCCTGGGCCACATCAACCCGGACGGGGACGCCGTCGGTTCGGTCATGGGCGTTGCCTATTACCTGCGGGAGAATTTCCCCTGCAAGTTCCGGGAAATCATCCCCTACACGGCCCCGGGCCTTGCCAAAGGGGTGCAGAACTATGTGGAGCAGGACACGACGTTTGACCCCTTTGCACTGCTGGAAGGGCGCGTCCCGAAGGACAGGCCCTATGTTGCCATTGCCTGCGACTGCGCAGCGCCGGACCGCATTGCCGGTGAGGAATGGTTCCGGCGGGCAGCGGTCCGGGTGACGCTGGACCACCACGAAACCAATACTGGTTACGGGGACATCGGCTGCATCGAGCCGCTTTCCTCCTGCGCGGAGATGATCGCCCAGATGATGGATTCGGACGAGCTGGTCCCTGTGGCGCAGCGTGCGCATGAGCAGGGGCTGCGCACAGCGGCAGATTACCTGTACCTGGGCATCCTGCACGATACCCGCCGCTTTTCGCACATTTCCGGCGGAAGGACGCTGGGCGTCGCGGCAAAACTTCTGTTCGGCGGGGTGGACCACGACGAGCTGGTCAAGACGATGGATGTGCGCACCCTGCGCGAATGCTGCCATCAGGGCGGACTGCTTGCACAGGCCCGGACTGCCGCCGACGGCAGGGTGGGATATCTGTGCCTGAGCGCGGCGCAGGCTGCGGAACTGCAGGTGTCCTATGAGGACATGAAGAAGGCTGCTTACCAGATGGCGGACTGCTCGGATATCCGCATCGCGCTGGCCGCTCTGGAACAGGGGCCCGGCCACTGGCGCTTTTCTGCCCGCACGAACGAAACGGAACTGGATGTGAGCCGCTACTTCCTGCCCTTTGGCGGCGGCGGTCACCCCCACGCAGCCGGGCTGATCCTGGACACGGCGGATGTCCGGCCCGCGCTGCAGAGCATCCTGAACGCCATGGCGGCAGACCTTGCCGCTGAGGAAACCCATCTGACAGGAGAAATTTTGGAAGGAACAACACAGAAGCATTTGAGTTCTTGCTGAGCTGGAAGGATGGCGTCCTGATGAACTGACTTTCCGGGCGGCGGGATAAGGCCTTTGATCCGCAGGCCATGCAGAAGGTCCGGGCGGCCTGTGCCGTGCTGGCCGAGGACGGGACCTATCCGTTCGACCGGTCGGTTACAGACCCGGAGATCTACCGTCAGGTCAGTGCCTGGTTCACCGACCTGCTGCGCAAGTCCTGAACCATTCCGACACGAAAGATGCATTTATTTTCCACAAACGCTTGACATCTTGTGCAATCTGCATTATCATAAAGCCATCAAGTGTTTGTTCAGAGAAGCGAGCAGAACAAACAAGAGGGAGCCTGTTCCCTTTTGTTTGCTCTGCTCTTTTTTGTTCCCGCTACGCAAACGAGCATGCGGTGACAGGCAGAAGATCAGGAGGTTTTTATGCTGGATGTAGCAATCATCGGCTGCGGTGTCGTTGGCGCGGCTGCCGCCTATGAGCTCTCGCATTATCCGCTGCACACTGCAATTTTTGAGGCCGAGAACGATGTGGCCGACTGCACCACCAAGGCCAACAGTGCCATTCTGCACGCTGGGTACGACCCCGAGCCGGGCACCCGGATGGCACGGCTCAATGTGGAGGGCGTTGCACTGGCCAAAGAGATCTGCGCCCGGCTGGATGTGCCGTACCGGCAGTGCGGCAGTCTGGTGCTGGCCCTCAGCCCGGCGGAGCTGCCGCATCTGCAGAAGCTGTACGAAAACGGCCTTGCCAATGGGGTGCCGGGCATCCGGCTGCTGTCGGCAGAGGAAACACGGGCCATGGAGCCCGGTCTTTCGCCGGAGGTGGCCGGAGCGCTGTATGCACCCAGCGCGGCCATCGTCAGTCCGTGGGAATATGCGCTGGCCATGGCGGAGGTGGCGGTGCGCAACGGGGTGGAACTCCACCTCAGCAGCCCGGTCACCGGCATTCAGAAAACCGCATCCGGCTGGGCGCTGACCACGCCGTCCGGCGTGGTGGAGGCCCGCTACGTTGTCAACGCCGCCGGCATCCGGGCCGATGCCGTGCACGACATGGCCGCTCCGCACCGGTTCACCATCCAGCCCACCCGCGGCGAATATTACCTTCTGGACAAATCGGAAGGCACGCGGGTGCAGCATGTCATCTTCCAGTGCCCCAACGAAAACGGCAAGGGCGTGCTGGTGGCACCTACCGTTCACGGCAACCTGATCGTTGGACCCAATGCCGAGCCGGTGGCGGGCGATGACACCGCCTGCACCGCCGCCGGGCTGGCCTTTGTCAGCGCGGCCGCACGCCGCAGCGTGCCGGACATCCGCTTCGGCGAGTCCATCCGCAACTTTGCAGGCGTCCGCGCCAATGTGGACACCGGGGATTTCGTCATCGGCGAGGCGGAAGGTGCACCCGGCTTCATCGACCTGGCCGGTATGAAATCGCCGGGCCTGTCCAGCGCACCGGCCGTTGCCAAAGAGGTGGTCCGCATTCTGGAAGGCCACGGGGATCTGCCTGCGGCCAAAACGGATTACCGGGACGGCCGCACCCGGGTGCGGTTCAAGGAGCTGCCGTCGGAAGAAAAGGCAAAGCTCATTGCCCGGAACCCCGCCTACGGCCGGGTGATCTGCCGCTGCGAGACCATCACCGAGGGCGAGATCCTGGACGCCCTGCACACCGAGATCCCGGCCACCACCATCGACGGCGTCAAGCGCCGCTGCAACGCCGGGATGGGCCGCTGTCAGGGCGGCTTCTGCGGGCCCCGGGTGCTGGAGCTCATCAGCCGGACGCGGGGCATCGACCCGCTGGACGTCCTGCAGGACAAGGCAGGCAGCAACGTCTTACTGTGCGAAACCAAGCAGGAGGGAACCAACCATGATTGATCTGGTCATCGTCGGCGGCGGCCCTGCAGGCCTTGCCGCAGCCTACAGCGCATGGCAGCACGGCCTGCGCGATATTCTGATTTTGGAGCGTGACAACGAGCTGGGCGGCATCCTGAACCAGTGCATCCACAACGGCTTCGGGCTGCACCGTTTCGGCGAGCAGCTCACCGGCCCGGAGTACGCCGGGCGCTACATTGAAATGCTGCGCTCCACCGGCGTTCGGGTGGAGCTGGGCACCATGGTGCTGGAGGTCACGCCGGATAAAAAGATCCACTGTGTCAGCAAGGAGAAGGGCTACCAGATCCTCGAAGCAAAGAGCGTCATCCTCTGCATGGGCTGCCGGGAGCGCACCCGCGGGGCCATCGGCATCCCGGGCACCCGCCCGGCCGGCATCTACACCGCCGGTGCCGCCCAGCGCTATGTCAACATGGAGGGCTATCTGGTAGGCAAACGGGTGCTCATTCTGGGCAGCGGCGACATCGGCCTGATCATGGCCCGGCGGATGACGCTGGAAGGGGCCAAGGTACTGGCCTGCGTGGAGGTCATGCCCTATTCCGGCGGCCTGACCCGCAACATTGTGCAGTGCCTGCAGGATTTTGACATCCCGCTGTACCTGTCCCACACCATCGTGGACATTCAGGGCGATACCCGGGTGGAAAAGGCCATTGTGGCCAAGGTGGACGAGAACCGCCGCCCCATTCCGGGCACCGAGATGGAATTTGACGTGGACACCATCCTGCTCAGTGTGGGCCTGATCCCGGAAAACGAGCTGACCCGGCAGGCCGGCATCCCGATGGACCCCCACACCAAGGGAGCCGTGGTCTACGAGAACATGGAGACCGGCATTCCCGGCGTGTTTGCCTGCGGCAACGTGGTGCATGTGCACGATCTGGTGGACTTTGTTTCCGGAGAGAGCGACCGGGCCGGAGCCGCAGCCGCCGCCTATGTGCTCCACGGTGAGACCCCGGACGCGGCCGTGCTGGACCTTGTCCCGGGCAATGGCGTGGGCTATACCGTCCCCCAGCGGGTGCGCCCGGCGGACGTGGACAAGGGCGTGGAGATCTCGTTCCGGGTGCGGCAGAATTACGGCCCCAGCCAGATCACCATCACCTGCGGGGAGAAGCAGCTGGCCCGGTTCAAGCGCCAGCGGATGGCACCCGGCGAGATGGAGCACATCACCCTGCCCGGGGTCCTGCTGGCAAAGGCCGACGGCCCGCTGACCGTTGCAGTAGAGGAGGTCGTAGCAAAATGAACAAAAAGCGTGAGATCATTTGTATCTGCTGCCCCCGTGGCTGCCACTTGCAGGTGGACCCGGAAAACGATTATAATGTAACCGGCAATGCCTGCCCCAACGGTGCCGCCTATGGCAAGGAAGAACTGACCCACCCCACCCGTATCCTGACCAGTACGGTGCGGGCCGAGGACGGGCGCTATCCGCGCTGCCCGGTCAAGACCGCGCAGGCGGTGCCCAAAGAAAAGATCGTGCAGGTCATGGCTGCGCTGGACGGCGTCACGCTGCACGCACCCATCCGCACCGGGCAGGTCGTGCTGACCGACGTCTGCGGCACCGGTGTGGATGTCGTAGCCACACGAGACCTGTAAAACCGCCCCTGAGCGAAACGGAGGTCGTTGAACCATGTCGACAAAGTATGTTCTTGCACTGGACCAGGGAACCACCAGCAGCCGCGCCATCCTGTTTGACAACGAGCAGAACATCATCGCGGTGCAGCAGCGGGAGTTTGAGCAGATCTACCCGCAGCAGGGTTGGGTGGAGCACAACCCCATGGAGATCTGGTCCACCCAGTACGGGGTCATGAACGAGGTGGTGGCCCAGAGCGGCGTGGATGTCCATGACATTGCCGCCATCGGCATCACCAACCAGCGCGAGACCACCATCCTGTGGGAAAAGGCCACCGGCCGCCCCATCTACAATGCCATCGTCTGGCAGTGCCGCCGCACCGCCCCGCTGGTGGACGAGCTGGTGCAGCAGCCCGGCATGACGGAATACATCCGCGAGAATACCGGCCTGATGCCGGATGCCTATTTTTCCGCCACCAAGATCAAGTGGATCCTGGATAACGTGCCCGGCGCGCGGGAGCGGGCCGAGGCGGGCGAGATCCTGTTCGGCACCGTGGACACCTGGCTGGTGTGGAAGCTCACCGGCGGCAAAGTCCATGTGACCGACCGCACCAACGCCAGCCGCACCATGCTCTACAACATCCGCACCCTGGACTGGGATGACACCCTGCTCAAAGCGCTGGACATCCCCCGCTGCATCCTGCCCCGCGTGGCGGATTCCAGCGAGGTCTACGGCACCACCGACCTGTGCGGGGTGCAGGTGCCGGTGGCTGGCATTGCCGGGGACCAGCAGGCTGCACTGTTCGGGCAGGGGTGCTTTGCCAAGGGTGAGGCCAAGAACACCTACGGCACCGGCTGCTTTTTGCTCATGAACACCGGTGACACCATCTGCCGCAGCCAGAACGGCCTGATCTCCACCATCGGCATCAGCCTGAACGGCAAGGTGGAGTATGCTCTGGAGGGCAGCGTCTTTGTGGGCGGTGCCGTCATCCAGTGGGTGCGCGATGGCCTGCGGATGATCCAGGAGAGCCGCGACGCCGAATACTATGCCCAGAAGGTGCCGGACAACGGCGGCATCTACATCGTGCCCGCCTTCACCGGTCTCGGCGCGCCGTATTGGGATATGTACGCCCGCGGTGCCATCGTGGGCATCACCCGCGGCACCACCCAGAACCACATCATCCGGGCGGCGGAGGAGTCCATCGCCTACCAGAGCGCCGACCTTGTGGCCGCCATGGAAAAGGACACCGGTGTGCCCATCACCTCCCTGAAGGTGGACGGCGGTGCTTCCCGCGACCAGTTCCTGATGCAGTTCCAGGCCGACATCCTGAACAAGGACGTTCTGCGCCCGGCCATCCGGGAGACCACGGCCCTGGGCGCTGCCTATCTGGCCGGCCTTGCCACCGGCGTGTGGAAGGACCGGGACGAGATCCGCAGCCTGTGGCACTGCAACATGACCTTTACCCCCGCTATGCCGGAGGCCGAGCGCGCACGGCTGCTGTCCGGCTGGCACAAGGCCGTGGGCCGCAGCAGCGACTGGGCAGAGCATTAAAAGAATTTGTCTGGATTTTGACTGCTTCCAACAAAAAATCACGAATTTGTGAATTGTCTGTTGACAAACCGTTGAGAAATGGTATACTGAAAGCATCCCAAGAGAATTGAGATGGGGATGCACTGTGCCACACGACCGCAGTGCGTCCCCATTTTTTTGTTCCCATCGCACCCCTTGTCCGCCCGTTCACATCTGTTCCGGGGGCTGGTTCTGGAAGTGCAGCCGCCGGGCATGTCTCTGAAAAAAGAAGGAGGATCCCCATGAAAAGCACCGCAAAGGCCACCGAAAAGCGTTCGCGCACGGTCGTTGTGCTGGCGATCGCTGTGGCGTTGATGCTGCTGGGCAGCATTTTTGCCCAGATGTTCAACACCTCATTCTACAAGGTCAAGGTCTCCCGCATTTCCTTTGATACCGACTCCGGCACCCTTTCGGGCCTGTTGTACATGCCCAAGGGCGTGGACGCCTCCAACCCGCACCCCACCATCGTGACCACCCACGGCTACCTGAACAGTGCCGAGATGCAGGACGAGACCGCCATCGAGATGTCCCGCCGCGGCTATGTCGTGCTGGCACTGGATATGTATGACCACGGCCATTCCCACGGGAACGCCGACAATACCGGCGGCTTCTTCAACTTCTGGCCCACTTCGCTGTGGGATGCCGCACAGTACATGTACAGCCAGGACTACGTGGCCAAGGATGCACAGGGCAACGGTCAGATCGCGGTCAGCGGCCACTCCATGGGCGGCTTCTCCTCCGAGATGGCCATCTATCTGGATGAGCAGAACTACGCTGCCGCCGGTTACCGCATCATCAAGGCCGGTTTGAGCATGGGTGCCGATTACTCCTGGACCTCCTACCTGAGCCTGGACGAAGAGGCTGCAGTTGCCACCTTCGGCGGACGCACCATCGGCAAGATCTGCGGCCAGTACGACGAGTTCTTCTTTGCGGCCGACGAGCCTCCCACGAAGAGCGGCACTGTCTACCACAAGGACTATGTTGCCACCACCGCTGGCAAGACCCTGCTGGAGCAGGAAGCTCCGCAGGCTGACACCTGGTACACCGGCTCGGACGGCGGCCAGCGCATCATTTACCAGCCGCGTGAGATCCACCCCTGGAACCACTTCTCCAAGGCTTCCACCAAGGATGCCATCGAGTTCTACGCCACTGCATTTGCCGACCAGTCCGATCTGGTGCAGAACATTGCTTCCACCAGCCAGATCTGGTACTGGAAAGAAGTCTTTGAGCTGGTCGCTCTGGTGGGCTTCCTGCTCATGCTGGCACCTCTTGCCCTGCTGCTGATGAAGCTGCCCTTCCTGTCCAATGCAAAGCAGGCCGTCGCAGCACCCACCCCGGCCGTCGGCACCCTGTCCGGCAAGCTTGGCACGATCAGCCTGTTCGTGGTGGGTATGCTGATCCCGGCCATCATCTTCCCCGCCGTGTACGACGGCAGTCTGACCGCAGAGCCCATCCGCTGGATGCGCTACGCCAGTGACATTGCCCTGCTCCTGTCGGTGGTGGGCATCATTCTGGCAGCCCGCAGCACCGAGGACGACCGCAAGACCTGGCTGTCCGGCTCGGTGTGCGTCCTGATCGCTTCCATCGTCCTGCGTGTGCTGGTGACCAAGAACATCTTCGAGACCAATGCCACCTGGCAGGGCCCCACCGTCAACAGCATCGTGACCTGGGCTCTCATCTGCGCCTGCATCTCCATCGTGACCATGGTCTGCGTCTACCTGTTCGGCGGCCGCAAGCAGAAGGGCATCACGCTGGAACAGTACGGCATTGCCGCAAAGCCGGTGTCTGTGGCCGCAGCCTTCTGCGTGGCACTGCTGGTGTGCGTGATCGCCTACGCCTGCCTGTTTGCCGTGGATGCCATCTTCAAGACCGACTTCCGCATCTGGACCTTCGCCTTCAAGACCTTTGAAGCCAGCGCCATCCCGGCGGCGGTCAAGTATATGCCGTTCTTCTTTGTGTACTACTTTGTCAGCGGCGCCGCCGCCATCTCCAACACCAGCAGCGAAAAGCTGCAGGGCGGCTGGGGCTACCTGCTGGCTGCTCTGACCAACATGGGCGGCATCCTCCTCTGGCTGGTGCTGCAGTACGGCACCCTGTTCCGTACCGGCGTTGCCTTCTACCCGGGACAGGCCCTTGGCGGCATCCTGCTGTTTGCGCTGGTGCCCTCGCTGGCCATTGCATCCTGCCTGGCCAAGTACCTGTACAAAAAGACCGGCAGCGTGTACGTTGCGGCCTTCCTGAATACCATCCTGATGACCATGATGACCGTGGCCAACACCGCGATCTATTTCCAGGCATAAGCACAACCGCAGACTGGGGCTGCACTTTACAGTGCGGCCCCTTTGTGCGATAATGAAAACCATCTGAGAGAAAAGGAGTCCTGCCCGATGCATCCACTTGCTGAAACTCTGCTGGACGAGCCGGTGATCGCAGCCGTCAAGACGGATGACGCTCTGACGGCCGCCCTGGCCTCGCCCTGCAGCACGGTCTTTCTGCTGGCGAGCACCCTGCTCAATGTGGGGGAGCTGGTCCGGCGCATCCACGCGGCCGGAAAGCTGGCCGTCGTGCACATCGACCTTGTGGACGGCCTTTCGGCGCGGGAAGTTGCCGTGAATTCCCTCATTGCGCTGTGCCACCCGGACGGTATCATTTCCACCCACCCGTCCCTGATCCGGCGGGCGCGCCATCAGGGCCTGCTGACCATCCAGCGGGCGTTCATCCTGGACTCCCTTTCCCTGAACAACCTTTCCGGCCAGCTGGAACAAGGCAAGCCGGACTTTGTGGAGATCCTGCCCGGCATCATGCCCCGGGTCATCACCGAGATCAGTACCCGCACCCGGGTGCCGGTGATCGCGGGCGGTCTGCTGCGGGACAAGGCCGACGTCATGGCCGCCATGCGGGCCGGTGCCTCGGCGGTGTCCACCTCTGCCCCGGAGCTGTGGGACATCTGAACCCCGGAAAACACAAAAATGCCTGACCGCTGTCGTTGGCGGTCAGGCATTTTTTATGGAAAGCAGCAGCGTTACGGGTGGCTCTTCTTGACAAGATCTTTGGTGTACAGGGCGCGGGTGGCGTTGAGCACGGCAATGACCATGACGCCCACGTCAGCAAAGATGGCTGTCCACATGCTGGCCATACCGATGGCACCCAGCAGCAGGCAGGCAAACTTGACCGCCAGCGCGAACACGATGTTCTCGTACACGATGCGCAGGGTGCGGCGGGCGATGCGCATGGCCAGTGCGATCTTGGCCGGGTCATCGTCCATCAGCACCACGTCGGCGGCTTCAATGGCGGCGTCGGAGCCCAGGGCACCCATGGCGATGCCCACATCGGCGCGGGACAGCACCGGGGCGTCGTTGATGCCGTCGCCCACAAAGGCCAGATTCTCCTTGGACTTCTTGGCGGCGATGAGTGTTTCGATCTGGTCCACCTTGTCGCCGGGCAGCAGACCGGCGTGGTATTCGTCCAGACCCAGCTGGGCAGAAACGGCCTTGGCCACCGGCTCGGCATCGCCGGTGAGCATGACGGTCTTGCGCACTCCGGCGGCCTTCAGGGCCCGGATGGCCTCGGCACTGTGGGGTTTGACCACGTCGGCGATGAGCAGGCAACCGGCGTATCTGCCGTCGATGGCAACGTGCACGACGGTGCCGGTCTCGCTCACGGCGGGGGCAGAAAGGCCCAGCCGCTCCATCAGACGGGCGTTGCCGGCGGCAACGGGCTTGCCGTCCACCTTGGCGGTCACGCCGTGGCCGCCAAGTTCCTCCACGTCGGTGACGCGGGCGGAGTCGATCTCCTTGCCGTAGGCGGCCTTGATGCTCAGGGAGATGGGGTGCTTGGACCAGCTCTCGGCCAGAGCAGCGGCCTCCACCAGCTGTTCGTCGGTGATGCCGTCGGCCGGGTGGACGCCGGTGACCTTGAAGGTGCCCTGGGTCAGGGTGCCGGTCTTATCGAACACCACAACACCGGTGCGGGCCAGCTCCTCCAGATAGGTGGAGCCCTTGACCAGGATACCGCAGGCGGAAGCACCGCCGATGCCGCCGAAGAAGCTCAGCGGAATGCTGATGACCAGTGCGCAGGGGCAGCTGATGACCAGGAAGGTCAGGGCGCGGTAGATCCAGTCCCCAAAGCGGGCGGGCTGGCCCATCAGCAACAGCACGATGGGCGGCAGGAAGGCCAGCGCCAGCGCACCGTAGCAGACAGCCGGGGTGTATACCCGGGCAAAGCGGGTGATGAAGTTTTCGGCGCGGGCCTTCTTCATGCTGGAATTTTCCACCAGATCGAGAATTTTCGAGACGGTGGACTCGCCGAATTCCTTGGTAGTCCTGACTTTCAGCAGGCCGGTCATGTTCACGCAGCCGCTGATGACCTCGTCTCCGGTCTGGACGTCGCGGGGCAGGCTCTCACCGGTCAGGGCAGCGGTGTTCAGGGCGGAGGTGCCCTCTACGATCACACCGTCAATGGGCACCCGCTCGCCGGGCTGCACCACGATCACGGTGCCGACCTCCACGTCATCGGGGTCCACCTGTTCCAGCTTGCCGTCCTCGCCCTCCACGTTGGCGTAGTCCGGGCGGATGTCCATCAGGCTGGAAATGCTCTGGCGGCTCTTGCCCACGGCCACGCTCTGGAACA
>OLPC01001065.1_pt1 | contig 25185 bp, 19 predicted proteins | sample 1672341 | NCBI WGS metagenome assembly OLPC01 (sample SAMEA3136673, study PRJEB25190) | human gut metagenome | reverse complement strand
ACGCTTTGAAGCCCGTCGCCAAGAGGATTTGAACCTCCGACCCCTCGCTTAGGAGGCGAGTGCTCTATCCAGCTGAGCTATGACGACACATGCCGCAAACCCTTGATTTTACTGGGTTTCTGGGATTTTTCCCTTCGGCCATATATAAGATTATCAACTCTTTTTCGAGTTGTCAATCTACAGATTTTTTTGATTTGGTAACATTAGAACGTTCCCCAATTTGGGGAATGCTTTGTTGTCACCATTAGCATTTTTCAGAATAGATTCGAACTGAAAGTTGTTTTTCATTTTTTCCCTTTGGGGAATGCCTCGGCTTTCTCTTAGGAGGGGCTTGTTATATCCATTTAACTAAGGGAGCCTGACTAACTCGTACTTTATTATTTTACCTATTAATCCTGTAAAAGTCAATACAGGGATGGTTTTCCCCATCCCTGTATCTTTCAAAAATATTTATCCACATTTTTCTTTATTTATCCACATACAAAGGGTCTGCCATCGGAAGCTTCTTCCGAATGCATGGCGGATTAAAAGTTGATTCTTCCCTGCAGCCACACATTTCCTTTGAATCTGCGTCCGACTGCCGGTTCGCCCATGACCTCTCTTTTTGGTACACATACATCGAACAGAAGACCGTTCACATCCAGTTTCATGATGCAGATATCTTCTCTCGTTATCTCATTTCTGGTAAGACGATATTCCAGGATTTCTCCCATGATCGAATACCGGTCACATTCGATTCCGTACGGCATGATGTACGTATCCACGATCGTAAATACATCTTCCGATATCAATCTTCTTGATACTTTGGAATATGTATCGATGTCATCCAGAGTAAGACTTTCTATCGCCTGTGGATCGCCAGATTTTGCTGCGCTTAACAGCAGCATACGATTGTGTACATCTTCCTGCTGTTCCCGCTCCTGTTCTTTACTTTTCAGCACCGGAAGCAGAATGGTTCCCTCATTGCAAAGACCGGACAATGTCACGGAAGAATACTTGATACTTCTTCCACCAAGCTGCCTTTCCCTCAGATATTCCATCATATTCTGAAGATAAAATACCAGATTAATGCCTACTTTTGTATCTTCACAGATGCCCACATATGCTTCCCGGTCTATCCTTCGTTCCACACTGACATCCGCATAGGATGTCACACCGGATCCTTTGAAATATGGTGTATAATAACGGTACTCAAACTGTTCATCGATGTCCATATCTCCGCACACCTTGATCCCGATTCCTTCTCCATATTCTTTTTCAAACTCACAAAGATCCGTTGTTTCATCCTGTGTAACGAGCTGATGTTGTGTATAGGATTCTTCCACATCTTTTAAAATCTGTGTTAACTGTTTTTTGTCTCTGATATTTCCAAATCCAATGGATTTCATATATTGATGCATACGCTTATCCTTATAACTGCTTATTTTTTAGGTACAAGCTTCTCTGTTCCACCCATGTATGGCTGTAATGCCTTAGGGATCTTAACTGATCCGTCTTCCTGAAGGTTGTTTTCCAGGAATGCGATCAACATTCTCGGTGGAGCTACTACTGTATTGTTCAGTGTGTGTGCGAAGTATTTTGTTCCGTCTTCACCTTTGACACGGATACCAAGTCTTCTTGCCTGTGCGTCACCAAGGTTAGAGCAGCTTCCTACTTCGAAGTATTTCTTCTGTCTTGGAGACCATGCTTCTACGTCACAAGATTTTACCTTCAGATCTGCCAGGTCACCTGAGCAGCACTCTAATGTACGTACCGGAATATCCAGTGAGCGGAACAGATCTACTGTGTTCTGCCATAATTTATCATACCAGATCTTGCTTTCTTCCGGTTTACATACAACGATCATTTCCTGTTTCTCGAACTGGTGGATTCTGTATACTCCACGCTCCTCAATACCGTGAGCTCCTTTTTCCTTACGGAAACATGGTGAATAGCTTGTAAGTGTCTGTGGAAGCTGTTTTTCTTCTAACATTGTGTCGATGAATTTACCAATCATAGAGTGCTCACTTGTTCCGATCAGGTACAGGTCTTCTCCTTCGATCTTATACATCATGGAATCCATCTCTGCGAAACTCATAACACCTGTTACAACATTGCTTCTGATCATGAAAGGTGGTACACAGTAAGTAAATCCACGATCGATCATGAAGTCTCTTGCATAAGCAATGACTGCAGAATGTAATCTTGCGATATCTCCCATCAGATAATAGAATCCATTACCTGCAACTTTTCTTGCACTGTCAAGATCGATTCCATCAAAACTTTCCATGATTTCTGTATGATATGGAACTTCAAAATCAGGAACAACTGGCTCACCAAATCTTTCAAGTTCTACGTTTTCACTGTCATCTTTTCCGATTGGTACAGATGGATCAATGATATTTGGAATTGTCATCATGATCTCTTTGATCTTTTCTTCAACAACTTTTTCTCTTTCACTTAATTCTTCAATACGATCAGCAGATGCTGTAACCTGTTTTTTTACTTCTTCTGCTTCTTCTTTTTTACCCTGTCCCATCAGTGCACCGATCTGTTTGGATAATTTATTACGATCCGCACGAAGTGCCTGAACTTCCTGTTTGATCTCACGGTTTTCTTTATCCAGTTCAATGACCTCATCAACTAACGGTAATTTACGATCCTGGAATTTGTTTTTGATGTTCTGTTTTACTACATCTGGATTTTCTCTTAAAAATTTAATATCTAACATTTTTTCCTCCAATTATTTATTGATACATTTTTCTAATGTCAATTTTTCCTCATTTGATAATGCTACTTTTGAAGCACCATTTCTAATTTCTTTTGCATAGACATAAGTTGCATTCTGACTGCTCATTCCATTTAAAAGTGTTCCATTATTATTATGGTCAAGTAATGCGATTACAAAGCTTGTTTCTCCACCCATATCAGAAAATGCATTATATTTATAGACTTCCATCTTAGAAAAACTACTCTTATGCTCTTCGTCAATTCTCTGTATTTCCTGTTCAAGAAAGTCTTGTTCCACAATGATCTCATTTAATTTATCAAATCTTTTAACGATACTTTCCTCTAACGATTTTCCATCTTTCCCAGATAAAAACTTTTCATATCGTTTTTTTAATTTCCCAACTTTTACTAAAGCAACGATCACAAGAATCAGTGCTAAAAGTAATGCTGCTGCAAGACCAATCACTACATATTCCATGCCTACACTGTTAAAAAAATCTGTCATCTTATGTTCCTCCTAAATTGATCTGATCATATCCACGATACGTTCTAACTCATCGCGTGAATAATACTCAATTTCTATTTTTCCTTTATTATTCTTCTTATTTTTGATACTGACTTTACTTCCTAAAATCTGTTTCATAGATTCTTCTAATTCAGTGTAAAGGAAATCATGAACATCTTTTTCTTCTTTTTTATTTTTTTTGATTTTCTTCAGATCTTTTACCAGCTTTTCAATGTCTCTAACACTTAATTTTTCATCAAAAACTTTCTGAGCAATTTCATATTGTTTATCCTTATTTGAGATTGCTAATAAAGCTCTTGCATGTCCTGTGCTGATCATCTCTTCCTCTAGCATCTTCTGTACTCTTGGATCTAGTTTTAAAAGTCTTAATGAGTTGGTAATTGATGCACGACTCTTACTTACTTTCGTCGCAACTTCATCCTGTTTTAATTCAAATTCTTCCATCAATCGCTTATAAGCCATTGCTTCTTCGATTGGATTTAAGTTATCTCTCTGAATGTTTTCAATCAGTGCAATTTCTACAATTTCATTTTCATTGTATTTTCTGATCATAACTGGAACTTCATTCAATCCTGCCTGTTTTGCAGCTCTCCATCTTCTCTCCCCTGCAATGATCTCATAGAAATCATCCTTTGGAGTAACGAGGATTGGCTGTAACATTCCATACTGTTTAATAGAATCTGCAAGTTCCTGCAACGTATCCTCATCAAACTGATTTCTTGGTTGATCTGGATTCGGCTCAATCTTATCGATTGGCAAAGTAAGTTCCTTTTTCGTTTCTTCTTTTTTCTTTGTTTTCGACGATCTCGAAACTTTTTTCTTTACCTGCTCAACGTCTTCTTCGTCAACGATTGGTGCTTTTGGAATCAGCGTATTTAAACCTCTTCCAAGTCCCATTTTTTTTGCTGACATTAATTTTCACCTCCATTTTCGATAACTTCTTCTGCCAGAAGGTCGTAACTTTCTGCTCCTGAAGAACGAGGGTCATACAAATTGATTGGAAGTCCATGACTTGGTGCTTCTGCCAGACGTACATTTCTTGGGATGATCGTTTTATAAATATTCTGATTCAAATATGATTTTACATTCTCAACAACCTGCAATGACAGATTTGTTCTGGCATCATACATTGTAAATACAACACCCTCTATTGTAAGATCTGGATTCAAACTCTTCTGAATTAATTCAATCGTATAAATCAACTGAGTTAATCCATCTAATGCATAAAATTCACATTGAATTGGAACGATCACTGTATTCGCTGCTGTCATCGCATTGACCGTTAGCATTCCCAATGCTGGCGGACAGTCAATAATTATGAAATCATATTGTTTCTTTACTTTCTCAAGATTATGTTTCATGATGAACTGCATCTTATCAACGGTCATCAATTCGATCTCGGCGCCGGCCAGATTTCGATTTGCTGGAAGTAAGGATAAATTATCAAACAAGTCTTTAACGATACAATTCTGTATCTTCTCTTCTCCTGTGATCACCTCATAAGTTGTCTTATCCAGCTCGTTTTTTTCTAATCCCAAGCCACTGGTGGTATTCCCCTGTGGGTCCATATCAACGAGTAAAGTCTTTTTTCCTCTTGCAGCTAATGCTGCCGAAAGATTTACCGCTGTCGTTGTCTTCCCAACTCCACCTTTCTGGTTGGCAATTGCAATAATTCTTCCCATTTTTTTCTCCTTTTGAACAATATTATAACACTAATTATTTTTCATTGCTACATGTTTCACGTGAAACATTTATTAATTTTTGTGCAATTTCGCTTTTATAACTATTAAGATTCTTTTCGTTTTTATATTGAATGTTTCACGTGAAACATTTATTAAATAATCAATGCATACTACTATTTTTCAAGAAGAAAAATGGAGTGTCTTCACAAATAAGAACACTCCATAATTCCACATATTTTTTAAAATCTTATCATCTGCTATTTATTTACTCAAATTTGATTTTATTACATTTGTTCAGGACACTGAATTCCTAACAGATCCAAACCATCTTTAATTACTTGTTTTGCTAAGATCACAATCTTAACTCTCGCTTCTTTTAACTTCTGATCTTCCACATTACACTGGTTTTCATGATAGAAACGGTTAAAACTTTGAGCTACTCCCATTACATATCTTGAGATTACAGATGGTTCTAATCTATCTGCTGCCACCTTGATCACTTCAGGGAATCTTTCAATCTCTTTTAATAATGCAACAGATGTTTCATCTGTTACTAAAGATGGATCGATCTCTCCAACTTCTGTGATTCCTGTTTTTCTTAATACACTTGCCGCACGTGCATATGTGTACTGAACATAAGGACCTGTTTCCCCATCAAAGCTGTGTATCTTCTCCCATGTAAATGTTACATCTTTAATTCTCTGATTATATAGGTCATTAAAGATAATTGCTCCGATTCCAACTTTCTGTGCAACATCCTCTTTATCCTTCAGATCTGGATTCTTCTCTGCAATAATTTCTCTGATCTTAGATACTGATTCTTTTAAGATATCTTCTGCATATACGATGTTACCACTTCTTGTAGAAAGTTTTCCACCTTCTAAACTTACTAATCCATAAGGTACATGAATTAAGTTTTCTTTAGCCCATTCATATCCCATTAACTCAACAACTTTAAATACTTGGGCAAAATGTAATTTCTGCTCTAATCCTGTAACATAAATACATTTATCAAAGTTATATTCTTTCTTACGATAGAAAATAGCAGCAAGATCACGAGTTGCATAAATACTGCTTCCGTCTTTCTTCATAACCAGACAAGGAGCCATATCATATTCATCAAGATCAACGATCATTGCTCCTTCACTTTCTTTTAGCAGATTCTTTTCTTTTAATTCTTCTACAACTGCTGCTGTCTTATCACGATAGAAACTTTCTCCTGTATAATGATCAAAATCCATATTCAGCATCTTATAGATTCTCTTATATTCTACCATACTGATATCTTTGAACCATTCCCAGATAGATAAAGCTTCTTCATCCCCTTGTTCCATCTTTGCAAACCATTCACGTGCCTGATCATTTAATGTATCATCTTTCTCTGCTTCTTCATGAAATTTTACATAGATTCTTAACAGTTCTGGAATACCTTTTTCTTCAACTGCTTCTTTGCTTCCCCATTTTTTATATGCAACGATCAGTTTACCAAACTGTGTTCCCCAATCACCTAAGTGATTAATTCTTTCTACCTTATATCCAAGCTTATCAAAAATATGATATAAAGAGTTTCCAATAATCGTTGTTCTTAAATGTCCAACGTGGAAGTTCTTTGCAATGTTTGGAGAAGAATAATCGATACATACTGTTTTTCCTTTTCCAATTTCCTGTGCACCATAAGTACCGTTTACCTTTGCCAGTACTTCTTTTACATAATTCTCTTTATTCAAGAAAAAGTTTACATATGGTCCCATTGCTTCTACTTTTGATACATCTTCGCTTGCAGGAATCTTTTCTGCAATCTCTGTTGCTATCATATTCGGAGCTTTACGAAATACTTTTGCTAACTGAAAACATGGAAATGCAAAATCTCCCATATCATCTTTTGGTGGTATTTCAAGAATCCCATCAATTTTTTCTTTATCTAATTCTTCAATTGTTTGATCTAGTAGATCAATAACTTTATTTCTCATAATCTTCCCTTTCTACATCTCTATCATAGTCTGGATCACCACTGCATTTGTTTTCCATCGTTCAATAGAAAATTCTTTTGTTAGTTTATTTTCTAAAACAGAACGCTTCTCATAGAAATCTTTTGCATTTTTTATCACTTTTGGTTTCGCTTCAATATTAATTAATATTTTATACTCATCAATATTCATTTCAAAATTAAGAACAAAAACACCTATCTCATTTAAAAGACTCTCTAACACTGCCTGAAAACCTTTTAAAAATGAAAATGTCATGCATACTTTTGAACTCTCTGATGAATCCTGATAATTGATACGTTGTGTTGGATAAAGTTTCTTAACATATCCCATCAACTGTTCAAATGCTGGAACAAACAATATTTTCTGATCTTCCCTTTCCACAAATTCTTCTGCAAAAAGGCAAGTCTCTTCCAGTCCCTTCTGGTAATCATGTAATTTTGTTATCTTTTCTTCTTTTTCACGCAGGATCATCTGAAATTCATGAATCTCTTTCTCAATCTGAATCATATCCTCAGAAACAGGCTGCTTCTCCTCCTCAATCTCCAGTGGAAGCGGAGAAAATACCTTTCGGATCTGATAGATCTTCTGCTGATTATTGATCGCACCTTCTTTTTCATTCTTCTCCTGAATCATATCCTGCATCTTATGATTCAGTTGATTTCGATCAGTTTTCAATTCCTGAATCTGTTCTTCCAAATAGTCATATAACTGATCGATCAGGTGACTTTTATCTTTGTTTTTTTCCATAATTTTCCCACTTTCTTTTTATCATAAACGATAAGGAAAAGAAATGAAAGTATAAACTTCTAGCAAATCGGTTCTTTTGTCGGCAATCCTGCTTTTCTCGGAAAACGTTTTGGTGTTGCTTTTGTCTTATGAATCTTTAAGATCGTTCTCGCCATATCCGTATCCGGAATCTCAAAAGAAATAATATCCTCAATGCTGCCGCCTAAAATTTTCACTGCTTTCTTTGAATTTGCTGCTTCCTCTTTAATATCTCCTGATTTATATGGCAGAAAATATCCATCCTCTTTTACATAAGGAAGACAATATTCTGATAAAACTGTCAGATTGGCAACAGCCCTTGAAACAACATAATCAAATTGTTCTCTATATTCCTTTTGTTTTGCAAAATCTTCCGCTCTTCCATGAATTGCTGTAATCTTTTCAAGTCCAAGTGCTTCTATCACTTCATTTAAGAATTTAATACGCTTATTTAAAGAATCCAGTAACACGATCTCTAATTCTGGAAATGCGATCTTTAATGGAATTCCTGGAAATCCCGCACCTGTTCCAATATCAAGAATTTTCTGACCAGTTAAAGAAACTCCACTCTTGATCAATGCAAGACTATCAGCAAAGTGTTTATCGATCACTTCATTCTTCTCTGTAATTGCTGTCAGATTCATCACTTTATTCTTCTCAACAAGCATCTCATAGTATGTTTCAAACTGCTCTAACTGATGATCGCTCAATTTAATTCCAAATGCAGCTGCTTTTTCTCTTAATCTCTCCATCTATTATCTCCTGTGGTGCATCTGTTCCAGATAAATCAGTAATACAGAAATATCCGCTGGTGATACTCCTGAAATTCTAGATGCCTGTCCGATGGAAGATGGGCGGATCTTTGATAACTTTTGTTTCGCTTCAATTCGTAAGCTTCCAACATCTTCGTAATCAATATCTTCCGGAATTCTCTTCTTTTCCATCTTCTTAAACTGTTTTACCTGTGACAGCTGGCGTTTGATATATCCTTCATATTTAATATTAATATTTACCTGTTCCTGAACATCCAGATCATACTCTGGTCTCTCTGGATCGATCGGTGCCAAATCCATATAAGTAAGCTCCGGTCGACGGATCAGTTCTGTCATTTTAGCAGATGATTTTAATGTTGTACTTCCAAGCTCTTCAAGTAATGACTGCACATTTTTAGACGCACCCACATTAATATCCTCTAGTCGTTTCATCTCATCTTCGATCTGCTGTTCTTTTACTAATAATTTATCATATCTTTCCTGACTGATCAGTCCTGCTTCATATCCGATCTTGGTCAGACGAAGATCGGCATTATCCTGACGAAGCAACAATCGATATTCTGCTCTTGATGTCATCATACGATATGGTTCCTGTGTTTCTTTTGTTACCAGATCGTCGATCAAAACTCCAATATAAGCCTGTGAACGATCTAAAATAATTGGATCTTTTTCTTGCAGTTTGCGTGCAGCATTGATACCTGCCATCAGACCTTGTGCTGCTGCCTCTTCATATCCTGAACTTCCATTAAACTGCCCACCAGAAAATAACCCGTCAATCTCTTTAAATTCCAATGAAGCTTTTAGCTGTGTCGCATCAATACAATCATATTCAATTGCATAAGCATTTCTCACAATCTTAGCATTCTCTAATCCTGGCACACTGTGATACATCTTATACTGTACATCTTCCGGCAACGAGCTTGACATACCACCAACATACATCTCATTCGTGTACTCGCCCTCTGGCTCAATAAATACCTGATGTCTATTCTTATCTGGGAATTTCACAATCTTATCTTCAATCGATGGGCAGTATCTAGGTCCTGTTCCTTCAATTGCACCAGAAAATAACGGTGATCTGTGAATATTTTCTTTAATGATTTCATGTGTTTCTTCCGTCGTATAAGTTAACCAACAGGAAATCTGATCTCTCTTAATATCTTCTTCCTTATTTGTAAAACTGAATGGAACAATTCTCTCGTCTCCAAACTGTTCTGCCATCTTAGAAAAATCAATCGTATTCTTATCAATTCTGGCTGGTGTCCCTGTCTTAAATCGTCTCATGGAGATTCCATGACTCTTCAAGGAATCTGTCAGGTAATTTGCTGCCTGAAGTCCATTTGGTCCTGTATGATTGCTGACTTCTCCATAAATACAGCGCGCCTTTAAATATGTTCCTGTCGTTAAGACAACAGCTTTTGCATAGTAAACAGCTCCTGAATATGTCTTAACACCTTTGATTTTCCCATCTTCAACAAGAATCTCTGTAACTTCGCCCTGACGAAGTGTAAGATTTGGTGTATTTCCCATCACCTGTGTCATGGAAATAGAATACATCTTCTTATCTGCCTGTGCTCTTAAAGAATGCACTGCCGGCCCTTTCGATTTATTCAACATCTTAGACTGTAGATAAGTCTTATCAATATTTTTACCCATCTCACCGCCCAATGCATCAATTTCTTTTACCAGATGTCCTTTGGAACTTCCTCCAATATTGGGATTACATGGCATCAATGCAACACTATCCATGCTTACTGTAAAACAAATCGTTTCAAATCCCATTCTGGCTGCTGCAAGTGCAGCTTCGCATCCGGCATGACCTGCACCTACAACAATAATATCATATTTTTCTTCTAAATTATTCATCTTTATTTACCCATACAAAATTCTGCAAAAATCTCATTTACCAGATCTTCTCCCACAGATTCTCCTGTGATAAATCCTAAATGCTCATATGCATCCAAAAGATCAATGGAGAAGAAGTCTTCCGGCATTCCATCTTCAATACTCTGCAACACCATAGCAAGACTCTTTAAAGCTTCACTTACTTCTGTTTTATGTCTCATGTTCGTCAAATAAATCTCATCATTAAAGGATACATGTCCTTCAAAGAAAATATCCTGGATCAGCTGATACAATTCTTCAATTCCAGTCTGCTCTTTGGCTGAAATCTGCACAATCTGCTCAAATCCTTTTTCTTTGAGATCTGATACCTTCACCACCTGATCAAGATCTGCTTTGTTTAATAATACGATCGTCTGCTTATCTTCAATCAGCTCCATAATCTCTTCATCATCTTTTGTTAATGGATCTGAAGTATCCACAACATATAATACAAGATCCGCTTTTGTCAACAAATCTTTTGCTTTATCCACACCGATCTTCTCAATGAGATCATTCGTATCTCTGATTCCTGCTGTGTCAATGATATTCAACGGAATCCCTTTAATCTGAATAGATTCTTCTAACGTATCTCTTGTTGTTCCTGCAATATCTGTGACGATTGCTCGTTCTTCTCCAAGTAATACATTTAACACAGATGATTTTCCAGCATTCGGTTTCCCAACAATAACTGTCTGAATTCCCTCTTTCAGAATTCTTCCATTATCAGCATTCTCCAAAAACTCATTTAACTGATTTATGATCACTTCGACTTGATCTTTCAATTCATCTGAAAATCCGTCCACACTGTAATGTTCCGGATCATCTAATGCAGATTCAATAAACGCCACACTGTGAATGATCTGTTTTCGAATCTCTGTGATCTTCTTTCCTAACGCACCCTCTAACTGCTTTAAAGATGTACTCATTGCAAATTCATTCTTTGACTGAATTAGATCCATAACTGCTTCAGCCTCAGAAAGATCGATCCTTCCATTCAAAAATGCTCTCTTTGTAAATTCTCCCGGCTCAGCTGGCGTTGCTCCTGCCTTAAATACTGCTTCCAGAACCTTCTTCATAACAACCACACCACCGTGGCAGTTAATCTCAACAACATCTTCTGCTGTATAAGAATGAGGTCCTTTCATAACTAATACAATACATTCATCTAGCAATGTGCTTTCATCATAGATATGTCCATAATGTGCCGTATATGTCTTTACATCTTTGATCTTCTTATCTTTTTTCTTCGGTTTAAAGACTTTTTCAATAATATCAAGTGCCTCATCTCCACTGATCCTGATAATTCCAATCCCACTGTTAGTCATTGGAGTGGCAATTGCTGCAATCGTATTTGATTTCATATAATATACCTCAAAAAAGGGCTGCCTAAATTAAGGCAGCCCTATATCTTATTTTTTAAGCATAACAACAACTTTACGATAAGGATCCTTACCTTCGCTCTTTGTGATCACTTCTGGATCTCTCTGCAATGCAGAATGGATGATTCTACGCTCATTTGGATTCATTGGTTCTAAGTAAATAGGTTTCTTATTCTTCTTTACTTTATAAGCAATGCTTCCAGCTAATTTCTCTAAAGTCTGCTGTCTTCTTTCTCTATAATTTTCTGTATCAAGCTTGATCTTTACAAAAGAATCGCTTTCTTTATTCACATAAAGACTTATAAGATACTGCAGGGCATCCAGTGTCTGTCCATGCTTACCGATCAATGCACCCATCTTCTCTCCAGATACATTGATGTTTAATACGTTATCTCTGCGGTTGTAGTAAAGATTCAACTTTGGATCAAGTCCCATTGCTCTTAATACTTCATCTAAATACTTCTCTGTATCTTTGACGATCTGATCAATGTTTTCTGGTGTCTTATTTTTTCTTGGTTCCTTTACAGGAACTTCATCTTTCACCTTTGGACTCTTCTTAGGCTGACGATTTGATTTCTCATCGACCTTCTTTGATGGCTTTTTCTCAGCTTTTTTCTTTGGTTGTTCCTTTTCTATTGTCTGAGACTTCATAACTTCTGTCTCTTTTTCTTCTTCTTTAATTTCAATGATCACAGGTTTCTTAAATAACCCTAAAAATCCATTACTACCTGAATCGATCACTGTGTACTTGAGGTCTGTACTTGGAATTCCTAACTCCATTGCAGCATTCATAACTGCATCAGATTCAGTTTTACCAGTAAATCTCTTTGCTGACATCCTTATTTACCTCCCTTGTTTTTATTGAGTGCATTTGCTTTTGAAGCAATTCCTCCTTTAGAATTTCCTGAATATTCAATATTCTGTGTTGATTTCAGGTTTGCACTCTTCTTGATATTAGAATCTGCTCCTTGCTGTCCCTGCTGTTCTGCTTGCATTCCTAACATCTTTTCATATAGAGAAGGTCCTTTTTTCTTTTTCTTCTTTGCAGCCTTCTCACGGCTCTTTTCAATAATCTTATCCATATCAGCATGATCATAATGATAATTAAAAGCGACCTGCTGGATATACTGGAATAATGCACTTGCTGACCAGTAAAGACCGATACCGATCGGTAATGAAATACACATTACAAATGACATTAAAGGCATTGTGTACATCATACTTTTTGTCATTCCTGCTCCTGGTGTACTGTCATCCATTTGTGTTGTAGACATAGATGTCTTTGCACTTAAGAACTGGAAGATAAAAGATAATACTGGAATGATCAATAATGGTGTTAATCTGAATCCTGGTGCTGAATTTAAATCCATACCTAAGAATAAGTTTGGTTTAAATTGTACATCTCTTGCAATCTGAGGAATATAAGTATTAACTCCACGAATTACATAATACAGTGCCATGATGATCGGAAACTGAATTAATGTTGGTAAACATCCACCTGTTGGACTTGAACCATATTTTGCATAAACCTTCTGCATCTCTTCCTGCTGTTTCATCATAGATGCCTGGTCTCTTTTATTACGATATTTTTTTGTAATCTTATTAATCTCTGGCTGCATATGCTGATTGATCTTCATAGATCTCTGCTGTTTCATAGTAACAGGTAATAAGATCAATTTAGAAACCAATGTAAATAAAATAATACATAAACCGACATTATAGATTCCCATTGCAGCTAATCCATCATAGATTGCTCGAATGATCCAACCAAAAATAATTACAAACGGAGCTAAGATTCCTCCGTTACCCGTGCTCTGCTGGGCTTGTGCCAATAACATCATTTTTTGCACCTTTTTCCTTTCCTTACTTCCGGAACAGGGTCATATCCGCCTTTTGAAAATGGATTACATCTTAATATTCTAAAAATTGCCAAAAGACTTCCTTTGACAACCCCGTGTTTCTCCAATGCTTCTATGGCATATTCCGAACAAGTCGGAACATATATACATGTTCCTCTTCCCTTTAATCTCGATAAATATTTTCTGTAAAACCTGATAATGGATATTAAAATCTTCTTCAATTGTAATCAACTCTTCTTCAGATGATGCAAATCTATCAAATGTAGAAATGCACTTTCAATTGTATGGTAATTCTGTCCTTTTGCAGTTTGTCTTGCAATTACTACCATATCATATCCTGTTTTCAAATTATCCTGATTCAAACGATAGCTTTCACGAATTAAGCGTGTAGTTCTGTGTCTGACTACACTATTTCCTACTTTTTTACTTACTGATATTCCCAGACGGTTATATTCTAAATCATTCTTCCTATAATAAAGGACCAAGTACCTGTTGGCTTTGGAGTTTCCTTCATTATATACCATCTGGAATTCTCTGTTATTTCTTAATGAATGATAATTCTTCATGGTTCTCTTCCTTATTAATAGAGAAAAGAAAAGGTCACATCTCTGCGACCTAAGCTGATAATCTATTTCTTCCTTTTGCTCTTCTGCTCTTCAGAACTTTTCTTCCGTTTGCAGTGCTCATTCTTTTTCTAAATCCATGAACCTTAGATCTCTGTCTTTTCTTTGGCTGAAATGTCATTTTCATGCTAAAACACCTCCTTAACAAAATTTTATGATTATATATCTGAATAATATATTCGTAAAAACATCACTCCTATTATAGACAGAGAAACGCCAAAAAGTCAAGTAAATTCTAAGCTTTTTTCACTTTCTTATAGAATTTCATATATATTGTGTTTTACGCACAAGTTATCCACAATTTGTAGATAACTTGTGTATAACTTGGTGATAAAATGTGAATTATAAACACAGTATTTGTCAAATTCCTTTGTTTTTTCTCGTTTTTTGACATGTGTATAATGTGGAACAACTTATCCACAATATGTGGGCAACTTTTATTTTTCGATTGAAAAAAGAAATTTTTTGTTATACACTATATGCATAGTGCCGTATTATGCACATTTATAAAAATATGATTTAGAAAGGGATTTATGTTATCCATGAAAAACGAAATTGAAAAAATTTGGGATGATGTATTAGTCAAGCTTGAGCAAGAGCATGACGTCTCCAGTGCTGCGATCAATGCCTGGATTAAGCCATTACATATCAAAGATGTCCAGTCAAATAAGATCATTCTGTCTCTGGATGCAAAATACGATGAGCGGGGTATTCAGTTTATCAAGAAAAAAATGTACGATTTTTATATTTCCCTTGCTATTTCTGATCTGACAGGAAAGAAATACGATATCGAGTTCGAACTTGAAAAAGACGGAGAAAAACCACAAGAAACTCCTGCTGCTGCACCTGAACATGATAATAATAACTTAAATCCCCGCTATACTTTTGATACATTCGTAATCGGCGACAATAACCGCATGGCACATGCCGCAAGTATTGCTGTTGCGGAAGCTCCAGCGGAAGCCTATAATCCGCTGTTTTTATATGGAGGTGCTGGTCTTGGAAAAACTCATTTAATGCACTCCATTGCACATTATATTATTGAACACAACAGTTCTTTAAATGTTTTATATGTAACAAGTGAAGACTTTACAAACGAAGTCATCAATTCAATTCAACATAAAAAACAAGAAGAATTGCGCAGCAAATACCGCAATATCGATGTTTTATTGGTCGATGATATTCAGTTTGTTATTGGTAAAGAAAGTACTCAGCAGGAATTTTTCCATACTTTTAATGCACTTTATAACTCTAAAAAACAGATCATTCTTTCTTCTGATAAACCTCCAAAAGAACTGGATGTTTTAGAAGAGAGACTTCGAAGCCGTTTCAGCTGGGGACTACCTGTTGATATTCAGCCTCCAAACTATGAAACAAAGGTTGCGATCCTTAGAAAACGCGCGGAATTAGACAATATTTATATTGATGATGAGATTTTTGACTATATTGCTACCCATATTAAGTCTAATATCCGTGATCTGGAAGGTGCCTTAAACAAGATCAAAGTTTATTCTAAATTAAATAAGAAACCGATCGACCTTGAATTATCAAAAATCGCCCTTCAGGATCTGATCGACAACAAGACAAAACAAGCTATTACACCTGAATTGATCATGCAAACAGTTGCAGAACATTTTAATATTCAGACAAGTGATATCATTTCCAAAAAAAGAAGTCATGATATCGCCTATCCACGCCAGATTTGTATGTATTTATGCAAGAAAATGACGGATCAGTCTCTTGTTAAGATTGGTGAGATCATTGGAAAACGTGATCATTCTACTGTCATTCATGGCATTGAAAAAATTGAAAAAGACTTAGACAAAGACCCTGAATTAAGCAAGGTTATTGATGTTATTACCAAAAAAATGGATTAATTTTTATTTTTTCCACATTTTTTCGATAGTTATCCACATTTTCCGTGGATAACCTGTGGATATTCTGTGTATTAGTATTTTTGCTGATTTTGGCGATGTTGATAAATCTATGATTATCCTCTGATTTTCATCAGGTTTTAAACATTTTATCAACCCTTATAACCCTTTATACTTAGCGGTTTTTTAAGGTTATCCCCAAATCCACAGCTACTACGACTATTACTACGACTTTTATTTATTTATTTAACAACAATCTGACACCGAAAGGAGTTATACACATTTATGAAAATCATATGTACAAAATCTGATTTAGTGCATGCTGTTTCTATTGTTTCCAAAGCAGTATCAAACAACACCACGCTTCCCATCTTAAAATGTATTTTAATTGAAGCTAGTACAGGAAATATTAAATTAACAGCGAATGATATGGAACTTGGAATTGAAACTACCATTGATGGACAGATTCATCAGCCTGGTAAAATTGCAATTGAAGCAAAACTTTTTTCTGAAATCGTTAGAAAATTACCGGATAATGACATAACAATAGAAACAGATGATCAGTACAAAGCAACGATCACTTGTGAAAAAGCATGTTTTCAGATTATGGGACAAGAAGGTGAAGAATTTCCTTCTTTACCAGAGATTGTAAAAAATCAAAGTATCACTTTATCCCAGTTTTCTTTAAAAGAAGTGATTCGTCAAACAATTTTTTCGATTTCGGATAATGAAAATACGAAATTAATGACGGGTGAATTATTTGAAGTAAAAGATGACCAATTAAGTGTTGTATCTTTAGATGGACATCGAATTTCCATCAGACATATTGAATTAAAAGATCATTATGATCCGTTTAAAGTTGTCGTTCCTGGGAAAACTTTACAAGAAATTGTGAAGATCATTTCTGGAGAAATGGATGAAAATGTTTCAATTTATGTAACTTCAAAACATATTTTATTTGAATTTGATAATACAAGAGTTGTTTCAAGATTGCTGGAAGGGGAATATTATAAGATAAGCCAGATGTTATCTAGTGATTATGAAACAAAGATTACAATTAACAAAAAAGAATTTTTAAATTGTATCGACAGAGCGAGTCTTTTGATTCGTGAATCTGATAAAAAACCAATTATTATCGATATTGCTGACCATTCATTAAAATTAAATATTAATTCTTTCTTTGGATCTATGGAAGAAGAAATTCTGATCCAAAAAGAAGGAAGAGATCTGTTAATTGGCTTTAATCCAAAGTTTTTGATGGATGTTCTTCGAGTGATCGATGATGAAGAAATCAATATTTATCTGGTAAATCCGAAAGCACCTTGTTATATCAAAGATGATGCAGGAACATACAATTATCTGATTCTTCCGGTTAATTTTAATCATTAAGAAAGGACTTTTGAGATGGAAATTAAACTTAAAGATGAATTTATTAAACTTGGACAGGCATTAAAAGCAGCTGGACTTGTAGATTCTGGAGTTGTGGCAAAAATTGTCATTCAGGATGGTGAAGTTCTTGTGAATGGAGAAGTTGAAACAAGAAGAGGAAAAAAATTATATGGTGGCGAAGTTGTATCTTTTGATGGTCAGGAGATTCATATCGTCAAATAGTTTGGAGTAGTATGATTATTAAATCTTTGGAATTAAAAAATTATCGAAATTATGACGAACTTTCCATGAATTTTGCGAGTGGAACGAATTTATTGTATGGAGATAATGCCCAGGGAAAGACCAATATTCTGGAATCAATTTATTTAAGTGCGACAACAAAATCACACCGTGGAAATAAGGACCGGGAGTTGATAAAGTTTGAAGAGAATGAAGCTCACATAAGAATTCATTTCGAAAAACAGGGAATTGATCATCAGTTAGATATGCATCTTAAAAAAAATAAAGCAAAAGGTGTGGCAATTGACAGAATTCCGATTCGAAGATCCAGTGATCTGTTGGGACAGATTCCGGTAATTTTATTTTCGCCCGAAGATTTAAAGATTGTAAAGAGTGGTCCAAGTGAAAGAAGAAAATTTCTCGATATTGAATTATCCCAAATGGAAAGATTATATCTGTATCAATTAACAAATTATAATAAAATACTAGTTCAGAGAAATAATCTGTTAAAACAGATACGTTTTCAGAATAATCTGATAGAAACATTAGAAGCATGGGATATTCAGCTCGTAAAATATGGTTCAGAGGTTATTAAATATCGTGAAAAATTTATCAAACATTTGGGTGAAGTTTGTCAAAAGATTCACAATAAATTAACTGGCGGGAAAGAAAAAATTTTACTGGAATATGACCGCGATGTAGGGTATGATAGTTATTTAACGGAACTTGCAAAGAAGAGACAAAAAGATTTAAAATACTCTACAACGACAGTGGGACCGCACAGGGATGATATCAGTTTTATTGTGAATGGGATTGATATCCGCAAATATGGTTCCCAAGGGCAGCAGCGGACAGCAGCGCTCTCTTTGAAGCTGGCACAGATCCAGTTGATGAGAGAAGTGATGAAAGAGTCACCGATCCTGCTGCTTGATGATGTTTTATCTGAACTTGACAGTAATCGTAAGACGTATTTACTAGAGAGTATCAAGGATACGCAGACGATCATTACCTGTACAGGTCTGGATGAATTTATTAGTAAACATCTGCCGATCCAACGGATGTTTCAGATAAAAGCAGGAAAAATTGTAAAGGAAAATTAGGAGGAAACTATGGGTACACAAAAAAATGGAGAATATGGAGCTGATCAGATCCAGATTCTGGAAGGGTTGGAAGCTGTACGTAAAAGACCCGGAATGTACATTGGTAGTACATCAGAAAAAGGACTTCATCATCTGGTATACGAAATTGTAGATAATGCCGTAGATGAATCTCTGGCTGGATTCTGTGATACGATCATCGTAACATTGAACAAAGACGGCTCTATAACGGTTGAGGATAATGGGCGTGGAATTCCGGTTGGGATCAATAAGAAAAAAGGTGTATCCAGCGTTGAAGTTGTATTTACGATCCTTCATGCAGGAGGTAAATTCGGCGGTGGAGGATATAAAGTATCCGGAGGTCTTCATGGTGTAGGATCTTCTGTGGTTAATGCTTTATCTGACTGGTTGGAAGTTACAGTCTGCAAGGAAGGACATATTCACAAACAGCGTTATGAGAGAGGAAAAGTATGTTATCCGCTGAAAGTTCTTGGAGATACAGATAAAACTGGAACAACGGTTACATTTTATCCAGATGCAACGATTTTTGAGACGATTGATTTTGATTATAATACGCTGAAGAGAAGGTTAAGGGAGACAGCTTTCCTAACAAAGAATTTAAAAATCGTCTTAACAGATGATCGTGGGGAAGAACAGGTTTCTGAAACGTTCCACTATGAAGGTGGTATTAAAGAATTTGTGACTTACCTGAACAAGGGGAAAGAAGCACTTTATCCAGATGTGATCTATTGTGAGGGTGAAAAAGATGGTGTGTATGTTGAAGTTGCATTCCAGCATAACGATTCTTACAATGAGACATCCTTAAGTTTTGTAAATAATATCATTACACCGGAAGGTGGTACACATTTATCTGGATTTAAGATGGCATTGACATCAACGTTTAATGATTATGCGAGAAAGAATAACCTTCTGAAAGAAAAAGAAGATAATTTAAGTGGTGAAGATATTCGTGAAGGATTGACTTCTGTTATCAGTATTAAGATCGGGGAACCTCAGTTTGAAGGTCAGACAAAACAGAAATTAGGAAATAGTGAAGCGAGGGGTGCAGTTAACAGTATTTTATCTGAGCAGTTGAAATATTTCTTAGAACAAAATCCTCAGGTTGCGAAGATAATCTGTGAGAAGGCTGTACTTGCACAGAGAGCAAGAGATGCTGCGAGAAAAGCGCGAGATCTTACAAGAAGAAAGACAGCACTTGATGGTATGAGTCTTCCTGGAAAACTTGCCGATTGTTCAGATAAGAATCCGGAAAACTGTGAGATCTATATCGTCGAGGGAGATTCTGCGGGTGGTTCTGCAAAGACGGCTCGTTCCCGTGCAACTCAGGCAATCCTGCCTCTTCGTGGTAAAATCTTAAATGTTGAGAAGGCAAGGCTTGATAAAGTACTTGTCAATAAAGAGATTCAGGCAATGATCACAGCATTTGGTACAGGAATTCATGAAGATTTTGATATCGAGAAATTAAGATACCATAAGATCATCATCATGACAGATGCCGATGTTGATGGTGCACATATCGCAACACTGCTTCTGACGTTCATATACCGCTTTATGCCGGAATTGATCAAGAAAGGGTATGTATATCTTGCCCAGCCTCCTCTTTACCGTGTAGAGAAGAATAAGAAGTTCTGGTATGCTTACAGTGATGAGGAATTAAACAACATTCTTCAGGAAATCGGACGAGATAACAATAACAAGATCCAGCGTTACAAAGGTCTTGGAGAGATGGATGCAGAACAGTTATGGGATACAACCATGGACCCTGAGAAGAGAATTTTATTAAGAGTAAACCTCGATGAAGATTCAGCTTCAGAGATCGATCTGACATTTACAACACTGATGGGTGATCAGGTAGAACCAAGACGAGAATTTATTGAAGCAAACGCAAAATATGTACAGAATCTTGATATTTAGGAAGGGAGAAACAAATGGACGAGAATACAATTTTTGATAAAGTTCATGACATTGACCTCAAAAAAACAATGGAGAATTCATATATTGATTATGCCATGAGCGTTATCGCTTCCAGAGCTCTTCCAGATGTGCGTGACGGTTTGAAGCCGGTACAGAGAAGAATTCTTTATGCGATGATAGAATTAAATAACGGACCTGATAAACCACATCGTAAATGCGCTCGTATCGTCGGTGATACAATGGGTAAATATCATCCACATGGTGACAGCTCTATCTATGGTGCGTTAGTTAATATGGCACAAGAATGGTCCACGAGATATCCATTGGTAGATGGACATGGAAACTTTGGTTCTGTTGATGGTGATGGTGCAGCTGCCATGCGTTATACAGAAGCAAGATTAAGCAAGATTTCTATGGAGCTTCTGGCTGATATTAACAAGAATACAGTTGATTTCAGACCAAACTTTGATGAGACAGAGAAAGAACCAGCTGTCTTACCTTCTCGTTTTCCAAACTTATTAGTGAATGGTACACAGGGAATCGCGGTTGGTATGGCTACGAACATTCCGCCTCATAACCTTAGAGAGGTTATTAATGCAGTTATTAAGATCATTGATAATCAGGTTGAGGAAGATCGTGAGACAACGATTGAAGAATTATTAGAGATCATTAAAGGACCGGATTTTCCTACAGGAGCGACGATCCTTGGACGTTCTGGAATTGATCAGGCTTACCGTACAGGCCGTGGAAAGATTAAAGTACGTGCTGTTACAGATATTGAGGCAATGGCAAATGGAAAGCAGCGTATTATCGTAACAGAGCTTCCATACATGGTAAACAAAGCAAGACTGATCGAGAAGATCGCAGCTTTGGTAAGAGAAAAGAAAGTGGAAGGAATTACAGAGCTTCGTGATGAATCTGACAGAAGTGGTATGCGTATCTGCATCGAACTTCGTCGTGATGCGAATGCGAACGTAATCCTGAACCAGTTATATAAACATACACAGCTTCAGGATACATTTGGTGTGATCATGCTGGCACTTGTTGATGGACAGCCAAAGACAATGAATCTACATGAGATGCTAGATTACTATCTGACACACCAGAAAGATGTTGTGACAAGAAGAACACGCTATGAATTAAATAAAGCGGAAGAACGCGCGCATATCTTAGAAGGATTACTGATCGCACAGGATAACATCGATGAAGTGATCAAGATCATTCGTGGAGCCGAGAACATTCAGGCAGCCAAGCTTGAATTGATGGAACGCTTTGGACTTTCAGATGCACAGGCACAGGCAATCGTTGATATGCGTCTGAGAGCACTGAATGGTTTGGAACGTGCCAAACTTGAAAAAGAATACAAAGAATTGATGGAGCGTATCGGTGAATTGAAGGCAATTCTTGCAGACGAGAAGAAATTACTTGGAGTTATCAAAGATGAAATCGCACTGATCCGTGACAAATATGGCGATGAAAGAAGAACACAGATTGGATTTGATGTTGATGATATTTCCATGGAAGATCTGATCCCTAGAGAAAATACTGTGATCACAATGACAAAACTTGGATATATCAAGAGAATGACCGTTGATAATTTCAAAAGTCAGAATCGTGGTGGTAAAGGTATCAAGGGAATGCAGACGATCGATGAGGATTACATCGAAGAACTGTTTATGACAACGACACATCACTATATTATGTTCTTTACAAATACAGGACGTGTATACCGTCTGAAAGCATATGAGATTCCTGAGAGTGGAAGAACAGCACGAGGAAGTGCGATCGTTAACCTGCTTCAGTTACAGCCAGGAGAGAAGATTACAGCAGTAATTCCACTGGCAGATTACGAAGAAGGAAAATATCTGTTAATGGCAACGAAATATGGTGTTGTTAAGAAGTCATCTATCATGGAATATGCAAATATCCGTAAGACAGGATTGGCAGCGATCACATTAAAGGATGATGACCAGCTGATCGAAGTTAAATATACGGAAGATGATGAGGATGTATTCCTTGTAACGAAGAATGGACAGTGTATCCGTTTCCATGAGAGTGACGTCAGATGTATTGGACGAACTTCTATGGGGGTTCGTGGAATCAATCTGACAGGTGATGACGAAGTTATTGGAATGCAGCTTGACAGTCAGGGAGAAGCGTTACTGATCGTATCTGCAAATGGTATGGGTAAACGTACACTGACTTCTGAGTTTACAGCACAGCATCGTGGTGGTAAAGGAATTAAGTGCTACAAGATCACAGAAAAGACAGGTGATGTTGTAGGTGTGAAGGCTGTGAATGACGATAATGAGATCATGATGATCACAACAGAGGGAATTATCATACGTACAGCAGTAGATTCTATTTCTATTCTTGGAAGAAATACTTCTGGAGTAAAAGTTATGAATGTTGGTGAAAATGTTGAAGTAGCCAGCATCGCAAAAGTCCGTGAAGAGAAGCTTGAAGACGAAATGGAAAAAAATACAACAGAAGAATAAAAATAAAAATCAGGGCGTAGATGAATTGTCTATGTCCTGATTTCGTTATATAATAAAACAATGATACCAAGGTCAAAATCTGATGCAGCTTTATTTGCAGGAAAATTTATGATATTTTGGCAGTGACAATAAAATATTTTTGGAGGAAAACATGAGAACGATTCATACAGATGAGATCATCAAGAATATAAAAGAGATGTGCATCGAGGCAAATTTATCTCTGACAGAAGATATGAAATGCCGTTTTAAGAATGCAACAGAAAGTGAAAAGAGCCCATTAGGAAAACAGATTTTAAATCAATTGCAGGAAAATATGGAAATTGCAGCAGCAGATCAGATTCCAATCTGTCAGGATACAGGAATGGCAATCGTATTTTTAAATATCGGACAGGATGTTCATATTGAGGGTATGGATTTACATGATGCAGTTAACGAAGGGGTGCGTCAGGGGTATACAGAAGGATATCTTAGGAAATCTGTTGTAAAGGATCCGTTGATCCGTGAGAATACAAAAGATAATACACCTGCGATCATGCATATAGATATTGTCCCAGGGGAAAATCTTGAAATCCTAGTAGCTCCAAAAGGATTTGGAAGTGAAAATATGAGTCGTATATTTATGTTAAAACCAGCAGATGGAGAAGAGGGGATAAAGAAATCAGTAATTCAGGCAGTCAAAGATGCAGGACCTAATGCCTGCCCACCAATGGTTGTAGGTGTTGGATTGGGTGGAAGTTTTGAAAAAGCAGCATTTCTAGCTAAGAAGGCATTGACGAGAAACTTAGATACACCATCTGAGAAGCCACATATTGCGAAATTAGAGAAAGAATTGTTAGAAGAAATCAATCAGTTAGGTATTGGTCCAGGAGGGCTTGGAGGTTCAACAACTGCGTTAGGACTTAATATTGAGACATACCCTACACACATTGCGGGAATGCCATTAGCAGTAAATATCTGCTGTCACGTAAATCGTCATGCACATAGAGTGTTATAAAGAGTTAGATATTATCTATCGTTCAGACGAAATTTTTAGAATATAGTATTTTTTAAATACAAGGAGTAGAAGATTATGGAGAAACATTTAAATGTTCCAGCAAATACAGAAGAGTTGGCAGAGCTTAAATCTGGAGATTATGTATATTTGACAGGAACGATCTATACAGCTAGAGATGCGGCACATAAAAGAATGTATGAAACGCTGTTAGATGGGAAAGAATTACCAGTAGATGTAAAAGGGCAGTTTATTTATTATCTCGGGCCAACACCAGCAAGAGAAGGACAGGTCATTGGATCAGCAGGACCGACAACAAGCAGCAGAATGGATAAATATACCCCAACGATGCTTGATCAAGGATTAAAAGGTATGATCGGAAAAGGAAAACGATCTTCAGAAGTCATTGAATCAATAAAACAGAATGGTGCAGTATATTTTGCCGCAGTTGGAGGAGCAGGAGCACTTCTTTCAAAGTGTATTAAGGAGGCGGAAGTAATCGCTTATGATGATCTGGGAACAGAAGCAATTCGAAAATTAAGAGTTGAAAACTTTCCAGTTATTGTAGTAATTGACAATCAGGGGAATAATCTTTATGAGACTGCAGTAGAAAATTTCAAAAAATTAAAATAATCAATCAAAACCTATTGACAAAAGGAAATTACTTTGGTAAGATATTCAAGCGTCATGTGAATGACGGATGCAATTAAATATATTGATATTTAGGCATTTGCAGAAGTACTCAAGTGGCTGAAGAGGTGCCCCTGCTAAGGGTATAGACCGTTTACGCGGTGCGAGGGTTCAAATCCCTCCTTCTGCGCTTATTAAATCTTCCAAATAGGAGGATTTAATTTTTTGACAAAAGGTATTGACATGGATGTAAAAGTGTGATATCTTATAGAAGTTGCACTGCTTATAGCAGAGTAACAAATATCATTTAGAAAGATGATGAAAAGAGCATTTATTTATTTGAGTTGTTGGACGGAGAACGATC
>OLPC01001061.1_pt1 | contig 25236 bp, 30 predicted proteins | sample 1672341 | NCBI WGS metagenome assembly OLPC01 (sample SAMEA3136673, study PRJEB25190) | human gut metagenome | reverse complement strand
CTCATAGAAAAGTAAAATAAAAAAATATTGTGTATGAATAAAAAATGAGACATTTAAGACCTGTCCCCCCTTGTCTCATTTAAGACCTGTCCCCCTGTCTCATTTGGAAAGGATGAAAATGGAAGTTATTAAAATAGTTGGAATTGCTTTAGTTGCTTTAGTTATTATTATTCTTTTAAAGCAATATAGACCTGAATTTGCTATATATATAAGTTTGCTAACAGGTGTTTTGATTTTATTTTTGGTTATGGATAAACTTACAGGTATTGTTAATTTATTGCAATCACTAGCAAGTAAGACTTCTATTAATAGTACTTTTTTGGTAATACTTATAAAAATAACTGGGTTAGCAATTTTGTCTGAATTTGCTGTTAGTGTTTGCAAAGATTCAGGAGAGGCGGCTATTGCTAGTAAGATAGAAATGGGAACAAAAATTATTATTATATCAATGTCAATACCTATTATATCAAGTTTGCTGGAAGTTATATTGAAAGTATTGCCATAAAGAAGAGGAAAATACAAATGAAAATTGGAAAAGAAAATTTTTTTATAATAGAAAAAATAATAACAATTATTGTAATGGTGTTAATAGTATTCTTATCTAATTCAAGTTATGCAAATGATAATCAAACTATTATTGAACAGCAAGAAGAATTTAAAATACAAGATTTTATAAAAAATGCAGAAAAGTTTACAGGGGAGTTTTTTGAGGATATTGATATAAACGAAATATTAAATGACGCAATAAAGGGAGAGGTTGATAATAGTACATTATTAAAAAAAATATTAAACATATTAGGAAAAGAAGTAACCACAAATATAAAATCGCTTGTTAGTATTTTAGCTATTATTTTGATTCACAGTATTTTAAAATCAATTAGTGAAAGTTTAGAAAATAATAATATTTCAAAATTGATTTACTATGTTCAATATATATTAATTGTTACTGTGATTATGTCTAATTTTACAGATATTATAAAATTAGTTCAGGATACTACAGGAAATTTGATTGGATTTATGAACGCACTAGTTCCATTATTAATAACTCTTATGATGTATACAGGAAGCATAACAACAAGTAGTGTAGTTGAACCTATTATATTATTTATGATTAATTTTATTGGAAATATAATACAAAATTTAATAATACCATTTGTTTTAGTATTAACTAGTTTAGTGATTATTTCAAAAATTTCCGACAAAGTTCATATTGATAAATTATCAAAGTTTTTTAAATCAGGTATAGTATGGTTTTTAGGAATTGTTTTAACAGTATTTGTAGGTGTTGTTTCACTAGAAGGAACTTTATCAAGTAGTGTTGATGGAATTACAGCAAAAACTACAAAAGCAGTGGTGAGTTCGGCAATACCAGTAGTAGGAAAAATATTAGGTGATGCTGTAGATACAGTTTTAGGTTGTGGAATTGTACTGAAAAATGCAGTTGGACTTGTAGGAGTTGTTATCGTGATAGGAATTTGTATTATGCCAATTTTAAAGCTTTTTGTTTTATCGGTATCATATAAATTACTTTCGACAGTAGTTCAGCCTATTGCAGATGAAAAAATTATAGATTTATTAGAACAAATTGGAGATATTTTTAAAATATTTTTAGGAATATTATGTGCAATATCATTTATGCTAATAATAGGGACAACTTTAGTCTTAAAAATATCTAATGGTACTATGATGTATAGGTAGGAGAGAAAAATGATAGAAATTTTAAGTTCTTGGGCAAAAGGACTAGGAATAACAATTGTAATTGTATCTATTTTTGAAATGCTTTTGCCAAATAATCGAACTAAAAAATATATTAGAATGGTTTTAGGAGTTTATGTAATATTTAATATAGTTTCTCCTTTAATTAAAAATAAAGATGTTTTTAATTTTAACAATATTGATTTAGAAGAATATACTTCAGTAGAGACAAGTTCGGTAAATCAAACTAGTATGAATGAAAGAATTAAAAAATTATATTCAGAAGAATTAGAGAAAGACATTACTAAAAAAATAAAAGAAAAAGGTTATGAGGTTGAAAAATGCAAAGTGAGTGTGCAAATAGCAGATGATGAAGAAGAAACTAAGATAAATAAAATTAAATTAATTTTTAGTAAAACTCAAGAAGAAGTTAAAAATGATATAGAAAATAGCGCAGAAAATAAAATAGTAACAGAAATACAAAAAATAAGAAAAATAGATACAGGAGTAGAAATAAAAAAACAAGAGAAGGAAAAAAATGAAGTATCTGATAAGGTTAATAAGACAGAAATTCAAAATATAAAAAAGTTTTTAATTGAAGAATATGGGGTGAATGAAAAATGTTTAGAGATAAATTGAAAGAATTAATAGGTAAAAAAGAAGAACAACAAGAAGGAAATGACAAAAAGAAAATTGAAAACTTAGTATTTTTGATAATATTATCAATTATAACAATTGTAATTATTAATATTATTTGGAATGGAAACAAAAAAGAAGATAAAAAAGAAACAGATAGTAATTCTAAACAGTTAGCAACAACAAATCAGATAACTGATGACAGTAAAAATAATGTACAATTAACAGATAATTTAGAAGAAAAACTTGAAAATATATTAGGAAAGATTCAAGGTGTAGGAGCAGTTAAAGTATGTATTAATTATTCGGAGTCTAGTGAGGTTGTAGCGATGTATAATGAAAGTTCAAAAGTTAGTAATACAGAAGAATCAGATACCTCAGGTGGAACAAGAAAAATACAAGAAACAGATTCGCAAAAAGATATTATTTATAAGGAAGAAAATGGAGAAAAGACACCAATAACTCAAAAAGTAGTGCAGCCTAAAATAGAAGGCGCAATTATCACAGCAAAAGGAGCAAACAATGCAGATACAAAAGCAAATATTATACAAGCAGTAGAAGCTGTTACAGGCTTAGCAACGCATAAAATCCAAGTATTTGAGATGAATGGATAAAATTTAAAGTGGAGGGTAAAAGATGAAAGGGTTATTAAAGAAAAATCAAATTATTATTTATGTGATAGCTATTATGCTTATGACTGCAGGATATTTAAATTATACAACAAAGCAAGGAGGAGATTCAGTAGAAACTAGTATAGAAATGGAATCTAAAGATGACACAAAATTGGCAGATATAGGAGATGCGACATTAGTTAGTAGTAATGATATAGTAGGAGGAGATACAACAGATACAAATACTGTTAATACTACACAAAATGAAAACACTAATAATACTAATTCTACAAATATAAGTAATACAGCAAATAATGCGAACACAAATAACTCAACTCAAAATACTATTGCTACAAGTAGTAATGCTAGTAAGGATGATTATTTTACTAAGTCAAAATTAGAAAGAGATACTATGTATTCGCAAATGTTAGAAACTTACGAAAAAGTATTGAACGGTAGTAATTCATTAGAGACTCAAAAACAAACGGCAACACAAGAAATTACAAAAATAAATCAGACTAAAAATAGTATAATGATTTGTGAAAATTTGATAAAAACAAAAGGCTTTGAAAATGTTATTATTTTTGTAAATGGAGAAAGTATTAGTGTAATAGTTGGAATAGGAGAATTAAAGCAAGAAGAAGTAGCACAAATACAAAATATTGTGGCTAGAGAATTGAATTGCAAGGTAGAAAATATACATATTTCAACTAAATAAAAAATAACAGGAAAATTGCTAATTTATTTTAAGCAGTTTTTTCTGTCATTTTTCTTATCTTGAGTATATCTTTTAGATTTTCTTTTTTCCTTAATCATAGCATCACCTTAACCTATAAATTTTAATTATTATTACATAAATTTTCAAAAAAATGTATTGACAGTTAAAGACATGTTTAGTTAAAATATAAGTGGGAAAAATTCATATAAAAGATTAAACAAAAGAAAGGGAGAATATTTTTATGGAGAACGAAAGAAACATAAAACAATTAATTAAAACAAGTAATGGTATTACATTAATAGCATTAGTAATAACAATTATTGTTTTACTAATACTAGCTGCAGTAAGTATAGTAGCTTTAACAGGAGATAATGGAATCTTAGTACAGGCTGGTAAGGCAAAAGAAGAGACAAGAGGAGCAAGTGTAGAAGAAGCAAGAGATTTATGGAAAATAAATCAAGAGACGGATAATTATACAGAAAATGGAACAGCACAAACATTAGAAGAATTAATCAATGATTTAGTAAATCAAAAATTATTAACAGAAGATGAAAAAGACCAAATATTAGGAAATGATTCAAAAGGGATAGAAGCAACTTATAAAGTAGCAATTGGAAGCAGAACAATTATATTTAAAAATCCGGATATAAATTCATTAAAAGCAGGAGAATATGTTAATTATATAGATAAAAATGGTAATACCATAAAATGTGTTGTATTATATGATAAAGATTACAATCAAAAAAATTCTACCAATTATGGAATTCAAATTATTTCTGCCGATTGCGTTGATGAATTGACAGTACCAACTGGATATGAGACATATAACAATATCATTTCTATCTTATATGAGAAAGCTCAAGAATATTTAAATAGTGATTATGCATCAGTAGCTAGATGTGTGGGGAGCATTCCAGATGACCCTGATGATGATCCAGATGAAATGTATATTAATACAGATTATGAATTTATGAATCAATATAATGGAAAATTTAAAGTTGATTACGATAATACGTCAATTGACATAAATCAATTGAGAAATTTAGGAATCTTTTCAGTAACGAACGATAGTGGGTATTGGTTTGTTACTAGATCTATTGGCATTGGAGGGGTTGATTATGGTGGAGTAATAAACAACTATGTTAGAATGGCTTATTTTGATTATTGTAGATATGTTTCAAGTTGTTTTGAAGAAATTTATGACAATGGTACTAGAAAATATGGCACCGTAAATATAACGTACGGATTTAGACCAGTATTTACTCTTATTAATGACCTTGAAATTGTAAACGGTGAAGGAACTGTAGATTTACCATATAATTTAGGAAAATAAAACAAATAGAATGCCACATTCATGTACTAAATCGCTCGTACCTAGCAAAGGAACGAAAGAATAGAAAAGAAGCTAACAAATTGAAAATATAAAAGATCTCTAGTATAATATATTATGTAACTTAAAGTTGCAAATATATTTAGAAAGGGGTCTTTTTAGATGACTAACAAACAATTACTAAACAAGATGAAGAATGACATGAGAATGCGAAATTTCTCGCATTACACATATGATAGCTATTTAGGAAAAACAAAAGCTATTATGAAATACTTTGGAGAAAAGAAGTTAGAAGATGTAACAACAGAAGAATTAAGAAGATTTTTATTAAAATATTTAAAAGACGAAAGAAAATTAGGAGATAGGTCAATAAATTATTATAATTCAGTAATAAGATTTATTTATGAAGTTACATTAGATAAGGTTTTAAATAAGAAACAAATACCGATGAGAAAACAAAAAAAGTGTGTTTATAAGGTGCTAACAAAAGAAGAGTTAAGCACTTTTTTTAATGTGTGTGATAATTTTAAATTTAAAACAATATTTATGTTAGTTTATGGATCATGATTAAGAATCGGAGAAGTAGCAAATTTAAGAGTAGAAGATATAGACGGTAAAAACATGAGAATATTTGTACGAGAAGGAAAAGGTAATAAAGAAAGATATACAATATTGCCTAAACAAAGTTTAGAAATGTTAAGAACATATTGGTCAAAATATAGACAGAATAAAAGAATAGGAAGGATATTTCTAAGCGAATCGGGAAAAGCGATAACAGTAGGAGTAATACGAGAACATTTTAGAAAATATAGAAGAAAAGCAAGATTAAACGAGAAAGTAACTGTTCATACCTTGAGACATTGTTTTGCAACTGATTTGATAGAAAGAGGAGCAACATTAATACAAGTAAAGGAATTGATGGGACATAGTAATATAAGAAGTACCATGGCATATGTACATGTAGCGAATATAAAGATGGATTTAGAAAGTCCACTAGATGCGTTTTTGAAAGGAGAGAAAAAATAAGATGGAAAAGATACAAGAAATATTAAATAACGGATTAGACAGGTACGAAAAAGAACATAAAATTGTAATGTATAAGAAAAAGGTAATCAATGCAATAAAAAATTGTAAAACAGCAAATATTGGAGCACACAAGTATATATGTGATGAATGTGGATATGAAGAAATTGCCTATAATTCATGTAGGAATAGGCATTGTCCGAATTGCCAAACAGGAAAGAAATTGAAATGGATTGAGGCAAGAAAAGAGGAAGTTTTAAATATAAAATATTATCATATTGTATTTACAATACCAAGTGAGTTATATACTATAGCGATACAAAATCAAGAAAAGATATATAAAATATTATTTAGGTCATCATCAGAGACATTGCAAGAATTAGCAAGAGACGAAAAATATTTAGGAGCAGAAATAGGATTTTTTAGTATATTACATACATGGGGACAAAATTTAATGTATCATCCACATGTGCATTTAGTAGTAACAGGAGGAGGTTTAATACATGGAAAGAAAAAGAAGAAGATTTTTTTATACCAGTACAAGTAATGTCTAGAGTATTTAGAGGAAAATTCTTAGATTATATGAAAAAAGAAAAAATAGAATTTTATGGAAGCAATAAAGATTTAGAAAATCCAGCGAGTTACAATAGTTTAATACAAAAAATGTATGACAAAGAATGGATAGTGTATTGTAAAGAACCATTCAAAAATGCAGAATGTGTAATACAATACTTAGGAAGATATACACATAGAGTGGCGATATCGAATGAAAGAATATTAAAAATAGAAGGTGAGAAGGTAACCTTTAAATGGAGAGATTATAAAGATAACAATAAAATGAAAGAAATGACAATAAGCATACAAGAATTTATTAGAAGATTTCTAATGCATATACTACCACCACATTTTATGAAAATAAGATATTATGGACTACTAGGAAACAGAAACAAGAAGAAAAAATTATTAAAATGTAAGATATTAACCATCGATAACATACTAAACAACATGGTGGGTATGGATACCAAGATATGCATATAATGCTTCTGGGACAACAACTGAGACAGATGTAATATTTGTTGGAACAGATGACAAACCAATAGATGGTTCAGAATTACCTAGTGGATATGAAATTGCAGGAAGTTTTAAAGATAATAAATATAAAGGAATTTGGGTAAGCAAATATGAGCCATCAGCAACAGTACAAACACAAAAACAAAATATAGAAGCAAGTACTATAGATGTATCAAATTTTGATAGACAAAGCACGAACATGGTGTTTTATAAAGTAAATGATGGACAAGCGACAGAAGAGACTAAAACATTAACAGTAGAAGAATGGGAAAAGAAAGGGAGACCTTCAGAAATAAAAAGTTGGTTTACAACGTATGTATTATTTGATTATAAAAATAATATATGGGCAAATATAAAAGTAGAGAAAAATGATGGAGTAACATGGTGGACATGGATACCAAGATATGCATATAATGAATCTGGAACAACAACAGACACGGATGTAATATTTGTAACAACTGACAATAAACAATTAAATGGTAGTGAATTACCAAGTGGTTATTCAGTTGCAGGTTCTTTTATAAATAATCAAGATATGGGAATATGGGTAAGTAAATACGAGCCATCATCTAATTAAAAGAAAGGAAGAAAAATTATGAGATATATTAAAATTAAAGTTAGTTTTTTATGGATAATTGTTATTACATTAATGATTATTCCTCAAGCTTATGCAAAAACATCTATTGAAATAAAGCCAAATGGAAATGTATATACAAATAAAACAATATCTGAATTTTTTGATGAGAGCATTGCAATGAAAAATAATGGAGAATGTTTAGAAGGCTCAAATGTAGATGTACATATGGCAACAAATTTAGATTGGGCTATTGTGTCTTATTTTTCTAATAGTGCTTATGGAACAAATGGAGAAGGAAAACATACAGGAACAGCTATAACTATAGATGGAAAGTCAGATCATTATTCTACTAATGGAAATATAACAGGTGTAATGGATTGGGGAAAAACACAGTCATATACAGCTGGAATAATAGCAAATTATTCTGATATAACAGACGAAACAATAAAAAATAATGGAAAATCATTAATTAGTAATGCGAATAATAATAGATATGTAGATAAATTTGATAATACTTTTTGGGCAGTAGTAAAAAAATATGCGGCAACAAAATGGTATTCATCTGGAGAAACTTATTTAGGAAATAGTGTAATTAGACCATATACTGTACGTAATAATTTATTTCAAGTAACAGGAGGAAGCCATAGAGATTATGAGAATGGTAAAGGGAATAGTAGCATTACTTTTAGGCCAGTAATAACAGGAAATTAATTAAAATAAGTAGAAAAATTAGTATGTAAAAGATAAAAAATACATATTAAAAATAGAGATATCTGATGTGCTTGTTTAGAGCGTTAAAAGTATATAGTTTTCAAAAAATATGATGTCTAATTAAAATTATTACAAAAACTTGGTGAAAAATTGAAAAAATGTATTGACAACTAAAAGAAAATAAGTTATACTTTTACTTGTGCTAAACATTAGAAGCACATGCTCCCTTAGCTCAGTTGGTCAGAGCAACCGGCTCATAACCGGTGGGTCCAAGGTTCGAATCCTTGAGGGAGCACCATTTTAATTTTATATTTGGGTAGGTGGCCGAGTGGCTAAAGGCGGCAGACTGTAAATCTGTTCTCATTCGAGTACGAAGGTTCGAATCCTTCCCTGCCCACCAAGACAAGTTTTCGTCGAACTTTTTGGAAGTCTTGATACAACTTAACTTCAAGATATCAAAAATTTTGATGGACACAAAAATCTTAAACCGTTTCAAAAGAAACGGTCTTTTTTTGACCCAAAATATTGAAAAAGGGAGGTTTTTGTGGTATTATGTTACATATAATTAAAAAAGAAATCAATATGAGTAAAGAATTACTCTCTAAAATTGAATGGACTTGCAAAATGAAAAAGGTTAAACCAGAAATTATCAATGGTACCTTAAGAATTGTGGAACATACTAATTTAGCGTATGTAGAGCCACACAGAGTAATTATTAAAGATAAACTGTACTTATTCTTTAATGAGCAAGATTACTTTTACATAGATAGTTTGGAAAATAAATATCCGCTATCAAAATTTAATGAATACATAACATAGAGAAGCAAGGCATCTGATATTTTAGAGTTTTTTAAAAAATGTACTATATTGATTTATTAATTATGTTTAAAAGAAAAATAGAGATAGTTAAAACAATAAATAAAAACTTTAAAGTGTCAATAGCTAAGCTGATATGCTATGTGGCACTTTTTTGGTGTCTTTCTACTATTCATTAAAAGAAGGAGGTAATGTTGCAATGAATGAAGAAAGAAAAGTTGCAGGAATTTATATTCGTGTAAGTACAGAAGATCAGGCAAGGGAAGGATTTAGTTTAGGAGAACAGGAGGAAAAGTTAAAACAACTTTGTGAGTATAAGGACTATAAGATTTACAAAGTTTATAAGGATGCAGGAATATCAGCCAAAGATATGGAACACAGACCAGCTTTTCAGCAGATGCTAGAAGATATGCGAGCAGGTAAAATCAATTATATTATTGCATATAAATTAGATAGAGTTACAAGGTCTGTAAGAGATTTAGAGGTATTAATATCAGATTTAGAAACACATCATTGCTATCTTGTTTGCGACCGCGATGATGTAAATACTAGTACAGCTAATCGGTAGATTTTTTGTCCGTATGCTAACTGTTTTATCACAATTAGAAATTGAAATAGTAAGCGAAAGAACAAAATTCGGTCTAACAGGTGCTATAAAATGCGGACATATTCCACGGAACTTGCCCACTAGGTTACAAAAGAGATGAAACAAAGAAAGTGATAATTGATGAAACTACAAAAGATATAATTATTAGAATATTTAATCTGTATTTACAAGGCAAAAGTTATCAAACAATAGCTAATATCCTAAACGAAGAAAAGGTTTTAAGTCCAATGAAATGGAAAGATTCTAAAATCGAAAAAATAATCAATAACAGAATTTATGTAGGAGATTATGAAAGATTTAAAAGAGTTGCAAAAGAACAAGGAAAAGAGCCTGTAATATATCCTAATGTTGTAGAACCAATAATAACAAGAGCAATGTTTGAAGATGTTCAAATTCAAAAAGAGAAAAATCAAAGAGCATATTGTAGAGATAGAGTTTATATATTTATGCAGAAGATGATATGTCCAAAATGTGGCAAAATAATGCAATGTAAAGGAACTGGTGGTAAAAAGAGAAAATATATGTATTACCATTGTACAGATTGTAAAATTTATCTTCGTGAAGACTTAATTGAAGAACAGGTTATGCCAATGATAATGGACTTAATTGAATATGATATGACAGTAAAGAAATACTTTTATCCTGTTTTAGCAGATAAGAAAGAACGAAATACAGCCAAACTAGATAAAGAAATATCATCATTACAAAATAGAAAGAACAGAATAAAAGAAGCATATTTAAAAGAAATTGTTAATGTAGAGGAATTTTCAAAAGAATATAAAGAAGTTGATGAAAAGCTAAATTTGCTTGAACAAAAGCGAATTGAAGCCATTGATTTGAATAAGCAAACTTTTTCTCCACAACATTTAATGGCAGATAGAGATGTAGAAAAAGAAAAGTTAATTCGTTCTAATAAATTTTACGATATGCTAATGGCAGAATGGAACAATAAAAGCAAAGAAGAAAAGCAAGAATTTATATCAAAGTTTTTGGAAAGTATTACTATAGAAAAAGATAAAAAAGGAAACTACAAATTAGTCAATATGAAATTAAGAAAAACATTTATAGAAGCAGTATATAAATTAATGCAAAACGGAATGTTTGATATGACTATTGCAGATGAAAAAGGTAAAGATGTTAGAACAACAATTATGATGGACAAGCAAGAATTACAAGACTATATTGAACGATTAAATGAATATTACGAAGTATCTTATTATGAAGTAGCAAGATTAGATGAACAAAAGAAAGGCTATCAGAAAAAATATCTTACAATAGATGAAATAAATGATAATGGAGAAAAGCTTTTTAAATTAGTTGAATTAGTAACTGATGATAAAAAATATCCACAGAAAAAAGTAAATAGAATTGTTGGAGCAATTAGAGTAAAAGAACGAGAAAAAGTTAGTTGAAAATTTTAAATAAATGGAGGAATTGAAAATGGAAAATAAAGAATTAAAAGAGAACAAAATTGAAAATAAATATGGAATTGAATACACGAAAGTTGGAGATTATTATATACCAAATTTAGTTTTAGAAAAGAAAGAAAAAATCATATTAAATAAATATGGAAGATTAAGATTAAAATTTTTAAAAGAAAATAAGAAAGCAGAATATACAATAATGTTTATGAATGGAACTTTGAATAAACATTTAAAAAAGATTCAAGAAACAGCACAAAAAAGAATTGATATTATAATTGAAGAACTAAAACAACAGAATAATTTAACAGAAGAAATGAAAAATACAGACCAACTTTATTGGGTGAGTATGATGAATAATTTTAAAAATACAGCAGAAGAAATTGTATTAAACGAACTAATATATGTATAAAAAATTACTGATAGGAGCAAACAGTCAAATGTATTGCCAAATTTAATGTCTATAAGTGTAGCGAGCATAGGTTTTGTATTGCCACAAAACCGACAGCTTATGCTGAAAGGGGACTTTTGTCCCCTATAACCCCTACCTTATGAAATGAAAAAATTGGATTGAAAATTGAATAAGAAATTAAAAAAATTTGAGAAAAATTTTATAAAAAATAAAACGAAAATTTATTAAAAGGAAGTGAAAAATTATGAGAAATAGAACAATAGGAATTAATGTTAGAGTAAGCGAAAATGAAAAGAAGAAGCTACAAAGAAATGCAAAAAAGAGTAATTTAAATTTATCTTCATATTTAAGAAAAGCGGGATTACAAAAAGAGATTTATGCAATTCCAGATGAAGAACTTCGTAAAATTTACAATGGAATTGTTGAATTAAAAAATGAATTTCCATATATGAGAGATGAAGAAATAAAAGATAAAATAACAAAAATGCAAAGTGATTTTTTAGACATATATAATTATAAAAAACGGAGATGATATAGATGGCAACAACCAAAATATGGGCAATTAAGGATAGTATATCTCGAGTAATAAGCTATGCAAAAAATCCAGAAAAGACAACATTCGCAGACTTAAAACAAGTATTAAAATATGCAGAAGATGATGAGAAAACAATAGATAAAGATGAAAAAACTATGTATGTAAGTGGAGTAAATTGTAAAGCAAAAACAGCTTATGAAAAAATAATGCTAGTTCAAAATAGATTTGATAAATGCACAGGAAATGTTGCATATCACGCATATCAAAGTTTTAAAACAGGAGAAGTAACAGCAGAATTAGCACACAAAATTGGGGTAGAACTTGCTGAAAAAATGTGGAGTGAATATCAAGTAGTAGTTGCAACACACCTTGATACTGGCACATATCATAACCATTTTGTAGTAAATTCAGTTAATATGTTTACAGGGAAGAAATTTAATTGTAATAAGGGAGCATATTATCATTTCAGAGAGTTATCAGATGGACTATGTAGAGAATATGGACTAACAATTATTGAAAAACCAAAAGGAAAAACACCAAGAAGTATATATTTTGCAGAAAAACGAGGAGAACCAACAAAGTATAATGTAATAAGAAAAACTATTGATGAAGCAATGGAAATGTGTATAAATTATGGACAATTTAAAAAGATAATGATTAAAAAAGGTTATATTATAAATGATGATTATAATAGGAAATATCCAACAATTCGTTCAATAAATGATAAAAAATCAGTAAGAATGTATCATTTAGGAGAACAATATTTGCCAAAAAACATTGCAAACAAAGTTGAACACAATCCTTATTATTATCAAAATAGATATATGGAATTTATACACACTAAAAAGAAAAAGCCCCAATATAGAATATACAAGTATAAGGGAAAGTTTAGAAATATTAGTAAAATGAGTGGTATAGATGTAATTTTTCTATTATTGTTTCATTTATTAGGGTTAATACCAAAACGAGAAAACTATAAGCCACTATCTCCAGAGATGAAACAAGAAGTAAGAAAAATGGAACGATTTTCTAATGAGATAAGACTTATTGTAAGTGAAAAAATAAAAACAACAGAAGATGTAAAAAACTATATTTCACAAACCGAAAAGGATATTGATAATGTTACTAATGTAAGGCAAAAATATAGAAATAAGCTAAGAAATTGCAAAGATGATAAATTAATAAAGGAATACAAAGAAAAACGAGATGAATGCACTACAATACTAAATAAGTACAGAAAAAAACTAAAAACAGCAAATTATATTTTAGAGGACACGACAAAGGTTAAAGAAGTTATAAAAATTGAAAGGCAAATGAAAAATGGACAAGAATATATTTCAAAAATGAAGAAAAAGGACAGAAATTTAAGCAGATAATATGCAAAGGGATTGTTATAAAAAAAGTGGCAATCTCTTTTATATTAATTTCTGAAAATAATTGTTTTTATACTGATTTTATGATATAAATAAATAAAATAGAAATTTGTGAAGAGAAAATGATGTTAAGAGCATATAGTGTGTTTAAAAATTTGGATAAAAAGCCGTGTGAAATATTAACAAATAAAGGAATAGAATTATCAGATTGTGAAGAAATCCCTAATAAAGAACAATTATTAAAATTATTATAAAACTATGATATTTTAATAATCGGTGTTAAAGAAAGACTAACAGAATATAGTTTCTTTAAATCAAATTTAATTAAAGTCATTAACTGCAAGACATCAAATGTAATATCAGTAGCAGAGCACATTTTCTCTTTAATATTGAGTCTAAATAAAAGAATAATAGGGGCTAATTCAGATATTATAACTGTAATAGTAACACCACATATAGCGGGTGCAACAAAGGAGGCAATAAAAAGAATGGATGTTGAATTAGCCAATAGTATAAGAGAATATTTAGGAGAGTGTTAATATGAGTGATATTAAAATATTGCATGCTAATAAAGTACATAAAGAATTTATAATACATGGTAATAGAATTATTAATAATACTAATGAAACAGAACAAACAAAAGGCTTAGAATTGAATATAGATAAAGATTATTTTTGCGATAGACCTAAATTTAAATGTTTAATTGCAGAAATAGATAATAAACCAGTAGGTATGATTTTATATTCATATTTTTATTGGGCAAATGATGGAGAAGTTTTATGGATTTCACAAATGTTTGTTGAACAAGAATATAGGAAATGTGGTGTATTCTTTAAATTAATAGAAAAACTAAGAGAAGAAAATAGAGATATAAAAATAGTATCATGTGCTACAGGAGATGAAAATAAGAGAATGCAAAAAATATTAAAATACTATGGTGGACATGAGATAAATTTAAAATTTTATTATAAGAAGGTGTAGGTATGAATTTCAAAGATAAGGTGTTTTTAATAACAGGTTCTACTTCTGGAATAGGTCAAGGAATTGCAAAAGCATTATTAGAAGAAGGTGCGAAAGTTGTTATTAATTATGCACATAATGAAAAAAATGCAGAGGAAACAAAAAAATTATTAGAAAAATATAAAGATAATACTTTATTTGTAAAAGCGGACATATCAGAGGAAAAATCTGTTATAGATATGTATAAAAAAATAGAAGATAAATTTAAGAAATTGGATGGATTAGTAAATAATGCTGTTTATGATAAAATATTTTCAATAGAAGAATTGACAGTAGAAGAATATAAAAGAGAATTAGAAGTAAATGTTATTGCAAGATGGATGTGTATAAAATATGCTATTCCATTACTAAAAAAATCTAATATGCCTAGAATTATAAATATAGCATCAAGATTAGGAACAAAGCCAATGAAAGATTCTGTTGCTTATTGTACAAGTGAAGCAGCAACTATAATGCTTACACAATGCTGTGCATTAGAATTAACAAGAAAATATAATATAAAAACAAATACAGTAAGTCCATCAATGACATTAACACCACTTGCTAAAAAGAGTTATACAGAAGATGAAATAAAACAAACAGCGATGAAAAATCCAAGTGGTAGATTAGGAGAAGTCGAAGATACAGTAAATGCAGTATTATTTTTATTAAGTAAGAATGCAGATTATATAAATGGAGAAAATCTCAATGTTAATGGTGGTATATTGTTAGTGTAAAGAAACAAGATTGGAGGAAAAGTAAATGGAAAATTATTTTATAATACATGGAAGTTTTGGAAGTCCATTTGAAAATTGGTTTAGTTGGTTACAAGACTTTATATCATTTGATGGAAAACAAGTATATGTACCACAATTTCCAATAGGAGTAGGTTATCAAAATTATGAAAATTGGAGTAAACTACTTAAATACTATTTAGATTTAGGCTTAATCAATGAGAATACTATAATAATAGGGCATAGTATTGCACCAGTATTTATATCAAAATTTTTAACTGAAAATAAATTAAAAGTTAAAAAATTAATATTTGTATGTGGATTTAACAATTATTTAGGAATAAATGAAGAATATGATGCCGTTAATAAAACAATGTATTTTGACAATTTGGAAGACGTAAAACAATATGCAAATGAAATAATATGTTTTTATTCTGATAATGATCCATATGTAAAATATGAAATAGAAAAAGACTTTGCAGATAAAATTGCGACAGAACAAGTTTTAATATCAAATGCAGGACACATAAATAGTGAAAGTGGATATGACACATTTGAAGATATAGTAAATTATATTTAATATAAAATTATAGGAGAAATTTATGAAAAAAATAACAGTTGAAATGGCATGTTCTATTAATGGACTAATTGCAACAGAAGATGGAAATGAGGACTTTCTATCTTTTAGAGGCTGGAAAATAATGTTAGAACTTTTAAAAGAATATGATGTATTAATATGGGGAAGAAAAACTTGGGATAATATAGTATCTTGGGGAGATGACTATGTAAAAGATTTAAAAAATATAAATATAATTATTTTAAGTGAAACAAGTAAACAATCAAATGAATTTTCAAATATTACATATTGCAATTCAATAGAAAATTGTTTAAAAATATGTGAAAATATGAAATATGAAAAACTATTTATTTCTGGTGGCTCAACTATAAATAATGCTTTTATGGAAAAAGGTATAGTGAATAATATAATTTTAAATTATAATCCATTTGTATTAAATAAAGGAATACCACTGTTTAAAGGTAATTATTTTGAAAATAAATTAAAACTTGAAAAAATAGTAAGAGAACAGGAAGATATAGTACAAGTTCATTATAGTGTCATAAACTAAAAATAAGAAAATAATTAGAGTAGAGAAAGGAGATGTTGATAAATGAAAGAATTAGATAACAAAGAAAATTACAATAATAAAACTTTTGAAGATATAAAACACATTGATGAAAATGGAATTGAATATTGGTATGCTAGAGAATTAATGAAAGTTTTAAGTTATAAGGATTGGAGATATTTTGATGCAGTAATTGAAAAAGCAAGAACAGCTTGTAAAAACTCTGAAATAACTGATGTTGACCATTTCGTTGTTGACAACAAAATGGTAGAAATAGGTTCTGGTGCAAAAAGAGAACAAAAAGATTATAAATTAACACGATATGCTTGCTATCTTATAGCTCAAAATGCAAATCCAAGATTAAAAATTGTTGCTCTTGCACAAACATATTTTGCAATTCAAACTAGAAAACAAGAAATTAGTGAAAAAGAGTATAGTTCATTAACGGAAGATGAAAAAAGATTTTACCAAAGAAATTTAACAAAAAAAGGAAATTATTCACTAAATCAAACAGCAAAAAATGCAGGCGTTAAAAATTTTGATAAATTTCATAATGCTGGATATAAAGGCTTATACAATGGAGAAACAGCTGATGATATTGCAAAAAGAAAGGGATTAAGATACAGAGAAAATATTTTAGATAATATGGGAAGCGAGGAACTTGCAGCTAATCTGTTTCGCATTACACAGACAGAATCAAAATTAAAGAAAGATAAGGTTAATAGTGAAAAAGAAGCGAATAAAACTCATTATAATATTGGTAAAAATATTAGAGAAGTAATTGCAAAGAATGGTGGAACAATGCCAGAAAATTTACCTACACCCCAAAAGAGTCTAAAGCAATTAGAAAAAGAAAATAAAAAAAGTTTGAAGAAAAAGTAATATGGAATGTGTCAAATTTGGCACATTCCATAAATAATATATAAATTTATTATAGATAATCAAAAAAGTCAGGTCAATTGAAAAAGTAAATTATATTTAGAAAAAGTAATTTCTATTTACCGATTAAATGCTATTTAAAGGCAAAAAATTGATAAATAGGGGTTGCTTTTTTTACAATTTTTTGTAAAATGAAGGTATAGACAAGAAAAAATGATGCACTTAAGCGAGTGAATTTTAATAAATTTTTTTCGTGTAAGATTTATTTCTATTCACTTATTCGTTGTCACAACAGTGGCATTATGCAGTTAGTGTAGATGCTTCTTGTTTTAGGATTTAGTTGATTTTTAAAAGATAAGGTTGTAACGTGACTTTATCTTTTTCTATTTTTTGTATATTTAACTTATCAAGTGTTTCTTTGCCATAGAAGAACTCAAACGTCTCATATGGAGTCCTTCCACCAAGTGATTTACGCGGTACAGAATTAATATGTGAAAATATTAATTCTAACATATCTTGTGTTAAACCTTATCGGTTAATGTATAATTTAATTTTATTCTAATCAAATTAAATATAATTTACTTTTTCAATTCACAATCAAAAAAGTCATAGAAATAAAGTCAAAAATTATTGCAAATAATGTGTCAAAATGTTAAAATTAAGTAGAGGTGAATCAAATGAGAAGTAGATTAGAAAGTATAAAACCACTAGATGCAAATGTTGAAAAGAAAAATTTAGAAGGAACTTATACTACTAATGAAATTAATACACAGAAACCTAAAATGACTAGTTGGGAATTACTAGAAGAAACGCATAAAAGAGACCAAGAAAGAAAAACAGCTTATGCGTTAGGTATTCGATTTGGTGGATTGGGATTATCAAACGGCGAAGATCCTTTTAAACCTTTGACAAAGCCTAAATTTTCGGCGGTAGATATAGGAAAAGAAACTATCAACACTCCTACAAAAGACAAAAAAGAAGCTCAAAAAGTAGAGAGCGAGTTAGAAGTAATGATGGAATCATCACTAGAGGGATTAGATAAATAAAACCAAGGAGAAGATAAATATGATAGCAGAAAATTATGCATGTGCATATAGAGAAGTAATAGAAATATTAAAATATACTAATAAAGATGATGTAAATAAAATTCCAAGCGATAAAATATTGTTATGGAGAGACAATATGAAAGAAGATTATAACTTTGAAATAGATGAAGAAAAGCCGTTATCTGAACAAAATATTTCTAAAGAGGCTAGAGCAATATTAGCTAATATTTTTAAACAATATTGGGCTACTGATTATCAAAAAGAAAGAATAGAAACTAAGGAAAAATATGATGTTGAACAAATAGAAAAGGAGAAATATGCAAAATATAATCCAAATGATATTTTCAAAAATAGAAAACAAGAGACTTCAAAAGATGGAAATATTAGTAATACAGTAGCAATGGTTGAATACAAAGAATCTATATTTAAAAGAATAATAGATAAAATTAAGAGGATTTTTGATAGGAAAAATAGATAATAGGAGAGTATATGGAAAGTTTTAATAAAAATGACAAAATAATATATCTTTCACAAGATGTTACTGAGTTAGTAATAGTGATAGGTAACGATAAATTTAGAGTAAATCAAAGTGAAATTAAGCATTTTGTAAATGGAACTAAATTTGTTGAAAAAGACAATATAGATAAAGAAAGATTTTATAAGTTTGTAAATTATTTAATATCAATTTCTAATGATTGGAATGATGGATTTCTTGTAAGAAGTATTAGTCCAGAATCAAAATGGTCTATTTTAATAAAAACAATCAATAATGGTACAAAAAGATATGCTGGAATGGATTATTGCCCTAATAATTGGCAAGAATTTTATAATAACTTTGTAGCTTTTATAAAAAATGAAAATATTATTCAAAATGCTAATAATGGAAATGATAATAGTAATTTTAATTATGAACAAAGCATTAATTCAGAATTTAACAACAACGGTATAACAAATAAGTTAGTTAATGAAATAACAAGATTTGTAATTGAACTTGTTGAAGATTATAAACAAGATATATTTTGGTCAGATTCAGCAAGAAGTTTTTTAGGATTATTGATTATTTCTAATTTGACTAATGGAACAAAAATAGATATAAATAATTTATTAGAACAACTAGAAGATATAGATACTATAAGAAATATAATTCTAAACAATGTAAATAAATTTAAAGATGATACTAGATTACATATATTCACAAGCAATATAGATATTGTTAATAGTGATAAGCCTTTAAAAAGTGTAATACAATTAGTTAAAGAAGGAATAGGTAAATATGCTAAAAATTTTATGCAAGATAATGATGATATAAATGAGCTAATGAAACAAGTTAGCATTGGAAATGAAAATGCAATGAAAAAGTTAGCATATAAATATGAAAATGGAGACGGAATAGAAAGAAATTTAGAAAAGGCATATAAAATTTACAATGATTTGGCAAACAACTACGAAGATTTTGAATCAAAATTGAATATTGCTTATATGTATTATTTTGGAAATGATTATATTAAACAAGACTTTAATATTGCATTTGAAAAGTTTAATGAAATAAAAAATGGAGATGTAGACGGAAGTATTTTGTATTACATAGGATATATGTATGATAATGGATATGGAACAAAAAAAGATGAAAAATTAGCATTTGAATATTATAAAAAATCTGCTGAAAAAGGATTTACTTTTGCTGAATATGCTTTAGGACAAGCATTTCTACAAGGAATAGGAGTTAAAGTAAATGATGCTGAAGCAATATATTGGCTATCAAAAGCAGTAGAAAAAGGAGATTATATGTCTCAATATGTTTTAGGTTCATTATATTATGAGGGAACAGAAAATGGAATAAGTGTTGTGAATAATAAAGAGATTGGTTTAGACTTAATAAAGAAATCTGCTATTCAAGGATATGACAAGGCTATTGATAAACTAAAAGAAATAGAAAGTAAAAAAGTATTAGAAGAAAATGGTGATGAGTATAATGTAGAGGAATACATACATTTTACTGATTTTGATAATATAAATATAGCTGATGATGAAACAGAAGAATTTGATTTAGTATGTGGCATAAGAATTGAAAGCGACTATGTAGGTGGAGCAGTTGAACAGCTAAACTTATATGATATTGGAAAAGGTAATATTTTCAATTTTAATGGTGAAACAAAAATAAAAGATATAACTAAAGATGAAATAATAATAAGAACAGAAAATAATATACAATTAAGAAAAATACAGTCTAAACCGACAGAAGAGGAAAATAAAATAGATTTAATATTGAAAGTTAATGAATTTATTACTGGATGGTCTACTACTATGCCTGCACCATATAGAGCTCAATATAAAATAAAGGTACTATATGTCAGAAAAAAAGAACAATTAGAATATTAAAAATAATTAAGTTTAATAAATTTGCCACCAGTGGCAAATTTATTTTAAAAGCCTATTGCAAAATATAAAATGTTATGTTAAATTATAAATATAGTTATGGTGAAAAAAATCACATTTGTATATACATTCTTTTCAAACCATTGCTATAACTGATTTTGAAACGGATAATAAGGTGCTTTTGTGCGTGATGTTTTTCGAATACGTCCTCCGCTAACGCACCATTAGTATTATCAAGACTTTGATTGTTTTGATAATATTTTTGCTTTTTAAGGAAGCTATGAAAAAAATGTTCATAGCTTTTTGTAATGCTATAAAGATGAAAAAGTTACAAAGATATTACAAAAATATTAAATTTATATGACGCTTTATATTATGTTGAAAAAGAAAATTTGTTATGATAGACTATAAACGAAAGATGAAAGGGGTAATTTAATCATATGAAAAAAACAATTAGAAAGATTTATTTATGTTTTATTATAACAATATTATTTACAACAGGAATAGCACTTGGAAATGATACAAATTTAGAAAATAAGGAATATACAGAAATATATAAACAATGGCTTGAATTGTCAGATGAACAAAAAGAAAATGTAATAGAGCCAAGTAAATATAATTTTTATTCAAAAGATACAAAAGAAGAAATACAACTAGCTAATCAAAAAATGAATTTGAAAAGTTTAGTAAAAATGGCAAAGTCATCAACATATGCCACGTCTCCTAAATTTTCATTAAAAACATTAATTGATAATAATTTAGAAATAAAAGACCAAAAAAGTACTAACTTTTGTTGGGCTTTTGCCTCAATAAGTTCATTAGAAACTAATTTAGCATTAAAAAATTATAACGATAATAAAGATGATAAGATATATGATTATTCAGAAAGACATATGGTTTATTCTATGACACAGAGTTTTAAAAATGGACAAGTAAATACTAACGGATGGAAACAAAAGGCAAAAGATGGTGGAACTACAACAATGTCAATGGCATATTTAACAAATGGATCTGGAGCAATAAATGAAGAAGATATGAAATTTGTAGATAGCCAGGAAGAAATAGATATTAATGATATAAAAAATAAACAAGTACAAACTACAGTAAAAGATATAAGAAATTTTAATTCAATATATATAACTAAAAATGATGGAGCAATAGATGCTAATAAAAATAAAATAAAAGATTCAGAAATGGAAAATTTAAAAGAACAAATAAAGGAACATATTTCAACTAGTGGATCAGTAAAAGCATCGATTTATATGCCAAATTTTGATAATAATGTACATATTAACTTGAAATCTGGAGCTATCTATAATTTAATAGATTCTTATGAAGATATAAAAAAAGAAATGACGAAAAAAGATGGAGTATATGTCAATCATGCTGTTAGTATAATTGGATGGGATGATAATTATTCTAAAGATAATTTTTCAACTAAACCTACGAATAATGGAGCATGGATTATTAGAAATTCATATGGAAAAGCAATAGAAATATCAATGGAGCAATTAAGAAAAAATAATCCAGGATTGGAAGATGAAGAGATTGTAAATACATTTTCGGCAAGTATGAATTGTAATTGTACTTTAAGTGAAGATGGGCAAATACTTAATGTTTCAGTTGGAGATAATGGAATATTTTATGTATCTTATGAAGATGCATATATATATTCTGATTTGCTTGGAATAGAAAATGCAGAAGATAAAAAAGATTATGATAATTTGTATCAATATGATAATTTAGGTGGGGGAGAAGTAGGTTATATAAAAGGAAACGATGTAAAAGATATATTTTTAGCAAATGTATTTACAAGGACTAAAACAGATACAGAATATTTAACTTCGATAGGATTTCAAAGTTTGGTTGAGGGAACTTATGAAGTTTATATAAATCCAAACGGAACAGATAAATCATTGTCTAATTTACAAAAAGCAGAGTTAACAACAGGAGAAGAAATTAGTTTAACAGCAGGTTATCATACAATAAATTTTAAAAAAGCATATAAATTAAAAGAAAATAATTTTGTAGTAGCTATAAAAATGAAACATAAAGATGGGGGAATTTCTTATTTTACATATGAAGCAAAAGAAGAAAATCCTGATATTGTATTAAGCAAGGCTAAAGAGAGTTTTGTTGTAAGAGAAGAACAAGCACAAAAAGATAGCCAATGGCTAGATATTGGAGACAGTAGTAGCAGCAGTTATTTGGGAAATTTATGTATAAAAGGTATAACTGTAAATCAATACTCTGGAAGTATTGCAAATGAAGAAGAAAAAGAAGACTCAAAAACAGATAATAATAATTCTAACTATGATAAAGCAAAAGCAGAGTTACAAGAAATAAAATTAGAGGGAAATAATCAAGAAAGTTCAGTAAATATAAAAATAAAAGTAACAGGAATAGAAGTTAAAAATTCAAGTGAAAAATATCAACATTATTTCTATTTGTCATCAAATTCAAAGGAAAATAACATACAAGAAGATAAATGGATACCAGCAGGAAAGTTTGAAAAGCAAGATGATGGAACATATGCTTTAACACTAGAGGTTACAGAAGAATCTCAGCTAGCAGATATAAAAGAAGATGGTTCAGTATATGTATATATTAAAGAAGTTGCAACATTAAATGGAAAATCTACAACAGTAATATCTAATGGAATAGAATTAAAATTATATTCATCTGAAATAGAAACAAAAAAAGAAGAAGATACTACAACAATAACATCAAATAAAACAAAAAATGATACAACTGTAGCAAATAAAGTATTACCAAATACAGGATATATTCCAGTTATAATATTCTTAATAATAAGTTTAACTATTGTTGGAATATTTGTATATATTAGATATAAAAATATAGATAAATAAAATGAAGAGTACGCATACGTACTCTTTTTTATATATAAAACTACACTGTACAGAAAATTTATTTCATAAATTTTCGCACACGAACAAATTTGCTGAAAAAATCTTTAATTTATTCGATATTAATAATTTTTTGAGTAAAATCTAAATTACTCCATGAGTCATCCTCATAACCAATTGTATAAACATTTGTAGCAAAAATATCTTTATCTAACATTAATTTTAAATTTTTGTTAGTATTATTATCATAAAATCTTTTTACAGAGGTAATAATTTCAAGTTTAGGATTAGCTTTAGCTATTTCAGAAATTAAGAATTTACCACGATTATTTAAACCAAGTACTCTAATATAAGGAGTAGTTTTTTTAGAAATATCAATATCTTTTTTAGTGATTCCTAATAAAGCATAAAGCAAAATTCTTTGAATTCTAGTAGATGTATAACGTTTTGATTTTATAATATTTAAAAGGTCATTTAAATTATTACAAGAATTTGCTGCTTTTTTTATAGCAAATTCTAAACCCTCTGTTACATCAGGAAGCATAGCAATTTCAGATGTTTCCATTTTTCTTAAATTATAAATAATTTGTTTTTCAAATACAGAGATGTCTGGTATTATATGTCCTTGTTTTATATTTTTTATTAAAATGCTATAGCTTGAAGATGGAAGTAATCTTCTTAAAATATCAAATCCATTGTTTTTTATAATATTACGTATAGCTGTAGCACTTGCTATATTTCCTGAATAAGAGCTATCATTATAAGCAGATTCATAACGAGCAATTGAAATAGGCATAATGTTACTTTTATATTTTTTTAATGCTTTTAGATATTCAATGCCTAATATATTATTAGGAGAAGAAAGTACATTAACACATTTTCTAATATCATTTAAATATATCATTAGGGCGTTTTCACGAGCTTTAGGATAAGAGATTCCTTTACTTAATTCATGAGATAATAATATTTTATATTTTCTTGGTTCATGATATAAAACGTCTGCAAATTTATTCAATATGTCAACATCAGAGGTTTCAGCACCAAAAGAAATATAATCAACAACTTTTAAAGAGTCTAAAATTTTTATTGCACCATCTGCAAAATTTTCAGCACTAGAAGTAGTATATAGAACAGGAAGTTCGATAACTAGATCTATTCCATTTTGAATTGCAGCTTCAGCTTTAGACCATTTATCAATTAACGAAGTTGAACCACGTTGTGTAAAGTTGCCACCCATTATAGCAACTGTATAGTTAGAACTAGTCATTTTTTTTGATTGCTCTAAATGGTATAAATGACCATTATGGAAAGGATTATATTCTCCTACAATACCTAAAACTTTACCCATAATCAAATTCCCTTCTTGTATAATTTTTAATTAACTGCTATAATATTACCATAAATAATGGAAAAAAACAAGAAAGCTAATATTTAAGTTTCGGGTTTTTAAGCAAGATGGGACAAATCCATAATTTAAACAATAAATATTATTTACTACGTTCAAAAAGAAAATCTAATATAAAAAAATGTGCCGCTTTCACTCAGGCTAAAATTTATATATGTATATGTTTTTATCTTTTTTGAATATGAATGAAGCAATATTAGAATTTCTTAAATAAATTAATGGAAAATGTTCGCGTCGAGCTTTAGCTCGGACTAAGTGAAAGGGTGCCAT
>OLPC01001045.1_pt1 | contig 25408 bp, 25 predicted proteins | sample 1672341 | NCBI WGS metagenome assembly OLPC01 (sample SAMEA3136673, study PRJEB25190) | human gut metagenome | reverse complement strand
AGCGGCAATGGTACTTGGTGGGCAACCGCCTGGGAGAGTAGCACGTAGCCACGTAGTCTTTTTTTTATACAAAAAAATAATTAAATTATAAAAATAGATGGTTAAATTTACAAAGAAGAGATAGTAGTGCTATACTATATGAGTGAATATAAATAATTAATTAGCTTGGAGGTTGGGCATGAATATAGGTGTTATAGGGATAAATCATAATCTAGCTCCAATCAATATAAGAGAACATGTTTCTTTTACGGATATACAAAAGATAGAGGCGATAAACTACTTCCTAGATAGAGATATAGAAGAGGTAGTAATACTTTCTACTTGTAATAGAAGTGAAATTTATATCCAGGCAAAGAACATAGATGAAAAAATTAAATTGGTAGAAGATTTTTATGAAGAATTTTTTAATGCAAAAGGTATAAAAGAATATTTATTTTCTAAAAAATATACTTCGGCAATAGAACATCTATTTAAAGTAGCATCAGGTCTAGATTCTATAGTTTTAGGTGAAGATCAGATACTTGGACAAGTGAAAGATGCACATGATTTCTCTATGCAACTTGGTTCTAGCAAAAAGATATTTAATAAATTATTTAGAGAAGCTGTAAATATAGCTAAAGATATAAAAAATACTACAAAAATATCGCATCAGCCTTTATCTATAAGCTATATAGGTATAAAATTTTTACAAAATAAAGTTGGTAATTTAGAAGGTAAAAAAGCTTTAGTTATAGGTATTGGTAAGATGAATAGGCTTACAATGAAGTACTTAGAAGAAGAAAAACTAGATACAATATATGTATCAAATAGAAGTCATGGAAAAGTAATAGAATTAGAAAGCGAATTTAAGAATATAGTTCCTATAAGATATGAAGACAGATATAAAGTAATGAATGATGTTGACATAGTAATCAGTGCTACTGCATCTCCACATATGATCATAAAATATGATGAAATGCCTGAAATTCAAAGAAAAATATTTATGATGGATATTGCACTTCCAAGAGATATAGATCCTAAGATAAATGAATTAGAGAATATAGAAGTATATGACATAGATAACTTAAAAGATATTCATGATAAGAATGATAAAAAGAGAAAAGAGCTAGCTAAAATAGGATATGAGATGATATCTGAAAAAATTATAGAGTTTACAGAATGGCTAGACTCAATCAAAATTGACCCTACAATTGAATCATTAAATGATAAATGTTTAGAGATTAGAGAAGATACATTAGAATACATATATAGAAAAACTAATCTTAACAATAGAGATAAAAAAATTATCGATAAGATGTTAACATCTGCATTAAAAAGATTAATAAGAGAACCGATAATAAATTTAAAGCAAACAAAGGATAAAGGTAAGAGAGAAGAGTATATAAAGTTAGTCGAAGAGTTGTTTGAACTTTAAAATTTAGGAGGACATATAGATGAAAAATGAAAAATCACTAAAGATATATGAAGAAGCAACTAAATACATACCAGGAGGGGTTAACAGTCCAGTAAGAGCTTTTAAATCAGTTGGATTAGACCCAATATTTATAGAAAGAGCTCATGGAAGTAGAATATATGATGTAGATGGAAATGAGTATATAGACTATATTTGTTCTTGGGGACCACTTATGTTAGGTCATAGTCCGAAGGAAATAGTAGAAGGAATAGAAGAAGTTGTATATAGGGGAACAAGCTATGGAGTACCAACTGCAATAGAAGTTGAAATGGCTAAATTAGTAGTAGAAGCTTATCCTGCAATAGATCAAGTTCGTATGGTAAATTCAGGAACAGAAGCTACTATGAGTGCATTAAGAGTAGCTAGAGCATATACAAATAGAAATAAAATATTAAAGTTTGAAGGATGTTATCATGGACATTCAGATGCACTATTAGTTAAATCTGGTTCAGGAACAATAACATATGGAGTTCCGACAAGTCCTGGTGTACCATCAGATGTTGTAAAAGATACTTTAGTATGTAGATATAACGACTTAGATGAAGTAAAAAATATATTTAAAGAGCAAGGTCATGAGATTGCAGCTGTAATAGTTGAAACTGTAGCAGGAAACATGGGAGTTGTTCCAGGAACAAAAGAATTCTTACAACTATTAAGAGATATAACTAAGGAATATGGAACTGTTTTAATATTTGATGAAGTAATAACTGGATTTAGATTAAATTATAATAGTTCAGTAGGATACTTTGGAATAAAACCCGATATGGCTTGTTTCGGAAAAATAATAGGGGCAGGTCTTCCAGTTGGAGCTTATGGAGGAACTAAAGAAATAATGAGCATGGTATCTCCGGTAGGGCCAGTTTATCAAGCAGGTACACTATCAGGAAATCCTCTAGCAATGTATATGGGGAAAAAGAATTTAGAAGTATTAAGAGACAATCCAAACATATATGAAGAGCTAGAAAGAAAAGCTATAAAATTAGAACAAGGACTAAAAGCTAATATAGAAAAGTTAGGATTAGATTATACAGTAAATAGAGCAGGTTCGTTAGTTTGTTTATTCTTTGCAAAAGGACCTGTACAAAATTATGATGATGCAATAAAATGCGATATCGAAAAATATAATTTATACTTCAAAGAAATGTTAGAAAGAGGAGTATTAATAGGACCAAGTCAATTTGAAGCTATGTTTTTATCAAATGCACATACAGATGAAGATATAGAATATACAATAAATGCAAGCTATGAAGCTTTAAAAGTTGCTCATAATATATAATTAGAATTTAAGAGGCTATCTAAAAATAGATTTATAGATATATTTTGACAGAAGTTATATCAAAAAATCTACTTTAGATAGTCACTTTAATTAATATGCTAAGGTGGGATGAAAATGAGTATATTAGAAAGTACAGTAAATAATATAGACTCTTTAGATAAGACTTCTATTGAACAAGCTAAAAAAAGACTAGATAGATTAATAAAGCCTCAAGGTAGTTTAGGTAAGATGGAAGATATTTGCATGCAATTAGCAGGAATACATAAAAGCAAATATTTTGATACATCTAAAAAAGTAGTTATAGCTTTTGGAGCAGATCATGGAGTTTATGAAGAAGGTGTAGCACCAGACCCTCAAAGTATAACATATATGCAATTACCAAACTTTACAAAAGGAATATGTGGAGTAGGTGTAATAAGTAAGTTTGTAGGAGCTGATGTGGTAGCTGTAGATATTGGTGTAAACTGTGACCATGAATTAGAAGGTGTACTTAATTACAAAATAAGAAAAGGTACATCAAATATGGCAAAGGGTCCAGCTATGACGAGAGAAGAGGCTATTAGATGTTTAGAAATAGGTATTGAAATGGCTGAGGATTCTATAAAAAAAGGATATAACTTAATAGGTATTGGAGAAATGGGTATATGCAATACTACACCAAGTAGCGCGATAATATCTGTAATAGATAATTGTGATCCAGAGGATGTAACTGGTATTGGAGCTGGATTAAAAAAAGAAAGAGTTAAATTTAAGGCAGATACAATAAGAAAATCTATAGAACTAAATAAACCAAATCCAGAAGATGCAATAGATATACTATCTAAAGTAGGTGGCTTTGAAATCGGTGGTATGGCTGGAGTTATACTAGGATGTAGTGCTAATAGAATACCTGTGGTTTTAGATGGATTTATATCTTATGCAGCTGCATTACTTGCATATAAGATCAATCCAAAAACTAGAGAATATATGATAGCATCACATTCATCAGCAGAGCCAGGAACACAGAGAGCTTTAAACATATTAAACTTAGAACCAGTTTTAAATATGGGAATGAGGTTAGGAGAAGGTAGTGGAGCGGCTCTTGCATTTAATATAATAGAGGCAGCAAATTACACATATGAAAATATGGCTACATTTGATGAAGTAGATATGGGTAGATAGTGTTTTAGTTAGGAGAAAAAAATGAGCAAAGTTATATTAGTAACAGGTGGAGCAAGATCTGGAAAAAGTAATTTTGCAGAGAAGCTATGTAAAGACCAAAATAATAATACTGCTTATATAGCAACATCGATTCCATTTGATGATGAAATGAAAGAGAGAGTTAAAAAGCATAAAGAAAGTAGACCACAAAATTGGAAAACTTATGAAATATACAAAGATATATACACTATAATAAATGATATTTCTAAAGAACACAAAACAGTAATACTTGATTGTGTTACTTTATTGGTTAATAATTTAATGTTTACATACGAAATAGATATAGATAATTCGACACAAGATGAAATAAATGGATTAGAAAAATATATAAAAGAACAAGTTGAAAAATTACTTATAGAAATAAAAAAGACTAATTTATACTTTGTGATAGTTACAAATGAATTAGGATTAGGTGGAGTTTCTATAAATAAATTAACTAGAATATATACAGATATTATAGGAAGGATAAATCAACAAATAGCAACTCATAGTGATGAGGTATATTTTGTGGTAAGTGGAATTCCTATGAAGATAAAGGGATAGTTTATGAAAAGATTTATTTCTATACTTCAATTTATGACTAGGATACCAATAAATATAGATACTGGATTTGATGAAGAATTTCATAAAACCATAACATATTTTCCTTTAGTTGGACTGGTACTAGGGGTATTAATATATATTATAGGTTTAGTATCTGGCATATTTTTTGATTCATTCATAACATCAATAATAGTAACATTAGCATTAGTCATATTAACTGGTGGACTACATATAGATGGATTAGGAGATACTTTTGATGCTATATATAGTTATAGAGATAAAGAAAGAATGCTAGAAATTATGAAAGACTCTAGATTAGGTACAAATTCTCTTTTGGCCATTATGTTTTTAATATTATTAAAAATAGGATTCATATATAGCATAATAAATAACAATCTACTTTGGACTGTAATATTTATGCCCGTAGTGGCAAGACTTGGAGTAATTGTTATGATGTATAAAACAGTAACTCCTAGAGAAAATGGAATGGGAAATTTATTTATAGGAAAAGTAAGTACATCAATGTTTACTATTGCTATACTATATACAATAATATTAATAATAGGAATATCAAAATTAATATTCTTAGCTTCAACGTTTGAAGCAATGATGTTAATAAGTACGATTATTATATTATTCGTATTTAATAATTTATTCAAAAAACATATATACAAAAAAATTGATGGAGTAACGGGTGATATACTAGGTTGTACAATAGAACTTGGAGAGCTTATATATTTATTTTGTATATATTTATTATTAATATAGCCCTCAATGAGGTGAAATATGGTAAAATTAATATTAGTTAGACATGCTCTAACAGTAGATAATCAAAAAAGTAGATTATCTGGACATATAGATAGCTATATAAGTGAAGAAGGAAAAGAGCAAATAGATAAGATTACAAATTACTTAAAGGATTTTGATATAGATAAAATTTACACTACAACATCTTCTAGAACTAAAGATACTGTAAAAAAATTATCTGAATTAAAATCTATAGAAATTATAGAAAAAGAAAGTTTAAAAGAAATAAGTTTTGGAGATTTTGAAGGATTAACTTTTGATGAAATAAAAGATAAATATCCTAAAGAATTTCAAGATATGATAGAAAAAGGATATGAGTACAAATATCCTAATGGAGAGAGTTTAATAGATTCATACAATAGAGTTTGTATTGAATTAGATAATATTATCTCTAATAATGATGATAGAACAATTCTTATTTGTTCTCATGGAGGAACAATAAGAAATATAATAACTTATTTAATATCAAATAGCTATAAGTATCATTGGAACTTTAAAATTGATAATGGATCAGTTACAATTTTAGAAGTACAAGATGGGTTTACAGTTATAACTGCTATGAATAATACTAGCTTTATATAATTACTAAAAATAGAATATTATATTGAATTAGGTTCTTTCGAGATTAATAGGGAAAAAGGTGAAAATCCTTTGCAGCCCCCGCTACTGTAAGATGGACGAAACTAAAGTTACCACTGTCAATATGATGGGAAGGTATAGGAGTAGGATGAAGTCGAGCCAGGATACCTGCCTAATTTAATTTTACTAAATAAATCTCGGGGTGAAGATTTTTATAATATATAATGTATAAAATAAAAGTCCTAACTTACAAGTGTTAGGACTTTTTTTAATATTCTGAATATTTAAAGGAGGAAAACTGAGCAATGGGCAAAAAAATTATGCTACAAGGAACTGCATCAAATGTTGGGAAAAGTATATTAACAGCAGGATTATGCAGGATATTTAAACAAGATGGATATAGTGTTGCTCCATTTAAATCTCAAAATATGGCATTAAATTCTTTTATAACTAAGGAAGGTCTTGAAATGGGAAGAGCTCAAGTATTCCAAGCCGAAGCTTGTGGTATAGATCCAGTTGCAGATATGAATCCTATACTTTTAAAGCCATCTGGAAACCATAGATGCCAAGTTATAGTTAGAGGTAAAGTAAGAGAAGATATGGCATCTTCCAAGTATCATACATATAAACCTCAACTAGCTAAAGAATTAAAGACTATATTCAGTGAATTTAGCAATAACTATGACATCGTTGTAATGGAAGGTGCGGGAAGTACAGCCGAGATAAATCTAAGAGAGCATGATATAGCTAATATGGGTATGGCAGAGATTGCAGATGCACCAGTAATAATAGTAGGAGATATAGATAGGGGTGGTGTATTTGCATCACTTGCAGGAACTATGATGCTACTAAGTGAAGAAGAAAGAAGAAGAGTTAAAGGTGTAATAATAAATAAATTTAGAGGCAGAAAGGAACTTTTAGAAGAAGGTATAAAAATGCTAGAGGAAATAATAAATGTTCCTGTCCTTGGAGTTATACCATATAGCGATATAAAAATAGAAGATGAAGATAGTGTTACAACTAGATTCAAGGCAGTACAAGGAAAAAGAGACATACACATAGAAATAATAAGAACTCCTCATATGTCTAACTTTACAGATTTTAATATATTTGAAACACAAAATGATGTAAGCGTCAGATATGTAGGGTATGGAGAAGCTTTAAGTAATCCAGATATAGTTATCATTCCGGGAAGTAAAAGTACAATAGATGACCTAAAGTATATAAGAGAAAATGGACTAGAGGAACAAATAAAGGAGCTACAAAAAAGAGGCAAATTAATATTTGGTATTTGTGGGGGTTACCAAATGCTAGGAAAGAAAATAAAAGATCCTTATCATGTAGAAGGAGAAGTTGAAGAGATAGATGGTATAGGCCTTTTAGATACAGAAACTATATTTGAAAAAGAAAAGACAACTACTCAAGTAGAAGCAATAATATACCCAAATCTTTCAGGATACATGAAAAACTTATCTGGTAAAAGAGTAAAAGGTTATGAAATACATATGGGAATAAGTAAGCCTGGAAGTGAAGTATCTTATTTAAACTTAATTGATAAAAAGCTAGGAGAAGAAGTTAGCTATCTAGAAGGTAGTATAAATAAAAATGGAAATGTAGTAGGTACATATATTCATGGAATATTTGATGAAATAGATTTTACTAGAGAACTTTTAAATAGTATAAGAGAAGAAAAAGGATTAGAAAAATTACAAAGTAATGTAACTTCTTTTGATGAATTTAAGCAAAATGAATATGACAAATTGGCAGATTTATTAAGAGAGAACTTAGATATACAAAAGATTTATGAAATAATGACAGAACATGAAAATAAAATTTTATAGTTAGGTGAAGCTTATGAAAAAGATTTTAATAGCAGGGACGAATAGTGGTGTAGGTAAAACCACTATCTCACTAGGAATAATGCAAGCTCTTACTAAAAGAAATATGAAAGTTCAGCCATATAAGGTTGGACCAGACTATATAGATCCTTCATATCACACTTTTATAACAGGAAGACATTCTAGAAACTTAGATTCATATATGTTAGATGATGAAAAGATAAAGTATGTATTTAATGATGCATCTAAAGATGCAGATATATCAGTAGTTGAAGGTGTTATGGGTCTATATGATGGTATTGGAATCGATTTAGATAATTGCACAAGTTCTTATACATCAAAACTTTTAAAGGCTCCAGTTATACTTGTTATAAATGGAAAAGCTATGGCAGCATCTAGCGCAGCTATGGTACTTGGATACAAAGAGCTTGATAAGAATGTTGATATAAAAGGTGTAATAGTTAATAACGTAAAAACTAAATCACACTATGAAATAATAAAAAAAGCTATAGAAACATATTGTAATATAGAAGTTTTAGGATACTTCCCACCAAATAATGAATTTTCATTAGAGTCAAGACACTTAGGATTAGTACCAAGTGTTGAAATAGAATCTTTAAAGACGAAATTCAGTAACTTAGCAGATGAAATAGAAAAGTACATAGATATAGATAGGATAATAGAAATTTCAGAAACTGAAGAAGTTGAAAGTGAATTTGATATAAGAGACTTTATAGAAAAAAATAAATTAGAAAATAAGACTATAGCTATAGCTTATGATAAAGGTTTTAACTTCTATTATAGAGAAAACATAGAGCTTCTTGAAGATTTAGGATTAAATATAAAATATTTTAGTCCATTAAATGATAAAGAAGTACCTATATCTGATTATATATATATTGGTGGAGGATTCCCTGAGATATTTGCAAAAGAAATAGAGCTAAACAAATCTATGAGGGGATCTATAAGAAACGCTCATGAAAAAAACATTCCAATATATGCTGAATGTGGTGGGCTAATGTATTTAGGTGAAAAACTTGTAGACCAAAATGAAAACGAATACGATATGGTTGGAATTTTAAAAGGCACTAGTAAAATGACAAAATCTTTAAGAAGGTTTGGATATTGCTACGGAATTGCCAAAGAAGATACAATCTTATCAAATGTAGGAGAAGTAATAAAAGGACATGAATTCCACCATTCTGTATTTGAGAGTGAAGAAGAATGTGCTTATATAATGAAGAAGGAAAGAGATAAAAAAATTGTTGATGAGTGGGAAGGTGGATATAGCAAAGGAAATACACTAGCTACATATTTACATACTCATTTCTACAACAACTTAAATTGCATAGAGAAGTTTTTGGGTAAGCACCAAAATGACTTAAATAAAGAGAAATTATTAGTAAAGGAAGAGAATTAATATGAATATACTATCTATTTATATAGGTTATATAATCGACCTGATTATAGGAGATCCATATTCTTTTCCTCATCCTGTTAGATTTATTGGAAAATTAATAAAAATAACTGAAGATCGAATAAGAAAAGTAGCAAAGAATGATAAAGCATTAAAAATAGGTGGATTTATTCTATGGTTTATTACAGTTGGAGTAACTTATTTTGTTACATATTTAATAGTTAAATTAAGTAGCTTGATTCCAGGCGGTTTTTTAATAGCAAACTCATTCTTGATTTATACAACACTAGCTACTAAATGCTTAAAAGATGAAGCAGTGAAAATATATGAGGTATTAAAAACTAAAGATATAGAAAAAGCAAGAGTTCAAGTATCTTATATAGTTGGAAGAGATACAACACATTTAGATGAAGGCGAGATAATAAGGGCAACTGTAGAAACAGTAGCAGAAAATACTGTAGATGGAATTATAGCACCTATGTTTTATGCTTTCATAGGTGGAGCACCATTAGCGATGGCATATAAAGCAATAAATACTTTAGATTCTACAGTAGGATATAAAAATGATAAATATAAGGACATAGGATTTGCATCAGCTAAAATTGATGATATAGCAAACTTTATACCAGCTAGAATATCATCTATATTAATGGCAATCGGAAGCTTTATATTGAAATATAATTATAAAGACGCATTAAAAATATCTATAAGAGATAGAAAAAATCATAAGAGTCCAAACTGTGCTTATCCAGAAGGAGCAGTTGCTGGAGCATTAGGAATTCAATTAGGTGGAACAAATATATACTTTGGAAAAGCAGTATACAAACCAACTATAGGAGATAAGCATAGAGAGATAGAAGTTGATGACATAGTAAAAACAAATAAAATAATGTATGCAACATCAATAACGTCGATAGTTGTATTTACTATAATTTTCAAATTTTTATACTAAGGGGGCATATATGAAAGACTTAGGACATGGTGCTAATGTAGAACAAATGGCAAGAATGTATAACAAAAACCCTAAAGATATAATTGATTTTAGTTCTAATATAAACCCAAACGTAATTCAAGGACTAGAGGAATATATATTAGAAGGATTACAAGAAAGTAGAAGCTATCCAGATATTAAATATACAAATTTAAGAAATAACATATCTCAGTATATAGATGTAAGACCAGAATTTATAATACCTGGAAATGGAGCAACTGAAATAATTTACTTGCTTATGAAAAGTATAGATAAAAGGATTGCTATATTAAATCCTACTTTTTCTGAATATGAAAGAAGTGCAAGACTTAACAATTTAGATGTAATAAATTTAAATTTAGATGAAAGTAATGAGTTTGAAATAGATTTAAATAATATAAAAGAAAATATTAATAAATTTGATAGTTTATTTGTATGCAATCCTAATAACCCAAATGGGAAGGTTAAAAACTTAGAAAAACTTTTAGATATTATAGTAGATAATAATAAGTTATTAATAGTAGATGAAACTTTTATGGAATTTGTTGAAGAAGAAGAGAAATATAGCTTAGTTAAATATGTAGAGAAGTATCCAAATTTATTTATACTTAAAGCTGTTACAAAATTTTTTGGCCTTCCAGGAATAAGACTTGGATATGGCCTAACAAGCAATAATGACATAATAGAAAAAATATATAACTATAAAGAACCTTGGACAATAAATTCTTTTGCAGATACTTTATCTAACTATATATTTAAAGATCAGAAATATATAGAGGATAGTAAAGAGTATTATATAGATGAACGTAACTTTATGTTATCAGAGCTAAAATCTATAAATAGCATACACGTATATGATACAGATACAAATTTTATATTAATTAGACTTAATGACAAAAGGGCAAAGGAAATAAAAGTTGAATTGTTAAGAGAAGGAAATATTCTTATAAGAGATGCTTCGAATTTTATCGGATTAGATGATAGATATATAAGGATAGCGATAAAGTCTCATAAAGAAAATGAACTTCTTATAAGACATATGAAAAAACTATTGGGTGATTAATATGAAATATTATGGAATTTGTCCAGCATCTTGCGGCGAATTTGTTCAAGGTGTAATGGATAGAGCAGAATATCTCTGCTCATATGCAGTGGATTTATACTCTACTGCTGAGGTTGAGGAAAAGTTGAATAATATAAATCTTGGACCGTTAAAGTCTAGAAAAGCTATAGAAGCAGTATTTAAAAAGTTTAACATACCTGTTGAAGAGAGTAAGAATATATCTTTAAAAATAAGAAGTAAAATACCTGTTGGTAAAGGTATGGCAAGTTCTACTGCAGATATAGGAGCAACAATAGGAGCAACATTAGGATTAATAAAAAAAGAATTAAGTAGTGAAGAAATAGCAAAGCTAGCGTCTACTATAGAGCCAACAGACTCTATATATATAGAAAAAAATAGTATTTTTAATCCTTTAAATGGTGAAGTAATAAGGTATTTAGGCAATGTTAAGGATTTAAGAGTAGTGATATTAGAACCTAATAGCACTTTAAATACCATGAGGATTAGAAAAACTCCAAATTATAAAAAAATAAAGACACAAAATAAAGAAATTATAAAAATCTCTTTTAGCCTCTTAGAAGAAGGCATAAAGAGTAATGATATGCATAAAATTGGAAAAGCGAGTACTTTTAGTAGTTTAGCTAATGAAAGTATACACAAAAAAGAAGGCCTAGAGAAAATAATAGAGATATCTAAAAATTATGGAGCCTATGGAGTTAATGTTGCTCATAGCGGAACTGTTGTAGGCATACTAATAGATAAATCTATGAATGATACTAGGTTAATAGAGTTGTTAAAAAATGAAAGACTCGATTCAGTTTATAAAAAAATGTACACATCAAATATAATTGATGGTGGAATTAGAGGTGAACAAACATGGAATACATCAAAAATCCTATGATGATAGAAGAAAAAAGTTTCATAATGATACAGGAAATAATAGATGAGATAAGACCTGGTTATAAGTTTAAAAATGAAATAGAAGAAAAAATAATAAAGCGTTCAATACATACAACTGCAGACTTTGAATATTTAGATATATTAAAGATATCTGATACTGCAGTTGAAAATATAGTTGATGCATTAAAAAATAATGCAACTATATATACAGATACAAACATGGCCTTAAGTGGAATAAATAAAAGAAAATTAGATGCTTTAGGCTGTAAATATAGATGTTTAGTGGCGGAAGAGGAAACTGCAAATTTAGCTAAAGAAAAAGGAATAACTCGTTCTATGGCAGCAGTTGAGATAGCAGCAAGAGATACAGGAAGAAAATTATTTGTATTTGGTAATGCACCAACAGCTTTATACAAAGCTATGGAAATGAGAGATTCGAAAGAATTAAATTTAGATGCTATTGTAGGTGTTCCAGTTGGATTTGTAGGGGCAGCAGAATCTAAAGATGAATTAGAAAAAACTGATATACCTTATATAATCTCAAAAGGTAGAAAAGGTGGTAGTAACCTAGCGGCGGCGATAATAAATGCTATTTTATATGCTATGTAGGTAAAGTTATGGAAGAGTATGTATACATAGATGGTAAAAAGTATAGACGAGGATATACTACAGGTTCTTGCGCTACAGCTGCATCAAAAGCCGCTACTTATATGCTTTTAACTAAAAAGAAAATAAAAACTATAAACATAGATACTCCAAAAGGAATTCCATTGACATTAGATGTTCAAAATATATCTTTAAATAATGATTATGTTGAATGTTCAATAAAAAAAGATGGTGGAGATGATATTGATGCAACTCACACTATGGACATTTATGCAAAGGCAGAAATTATTGATAGAGAAAATGGTGAAGACATTATAGTTTGTGGTGGATATGGAATAGGAGTAGTTACTAAAAAAGGATTAAGTGTAGAAGTAGGTAAAGCAGCTATCAATCCAACACCTATGAAAATGATAAATTATGAAATTAGAAAAGTTATAGGTGAGGATATAAGTGCTACTTTAGGAGAAGGCAAATCTTTAAAGATAACAATATCTGCTCCTAAAGGTGAGGAGATAGCTAAAAAAACATTTAATCCAAGATTAGGGATAATAGGTGGTATATCTATTATAGGTACAACTGGAATCGTTGAGCCAATGAGTGATGAAGGCTGGAAGAAGTCCTTATCAATAGAGCTAAAAATGAAAAAAGAGCAAGGCTTAGATAAAATAATTTTAGTTCCAGGAAATCATGGAGAACAGTTTATTAGAGAGAAACTTAATTTAGACATGAAATATGTAGTACGAACTAGTAATTTCATAGGATATATGCTTAAAGAAGCTCAACGTATGGGGTATAAAAAGATACTTATGGCAGGTCATATAGGTAAGTTTATAAAATTATCTGCTGGGATATTTAATACTCATAGTAAGGTTGCAGATGCTAGAAGCGAGATACTAATATCTAATTTGGCTTTAATGAAAGCACCATATGATTTACTAGAGAAAATAAATGAATGCTTAACCGCTGAAGAAGCTGTTGAAGTAATAAATGAAAATAACTATACAGAGTTTTATGATAAAGTAAGCAACAAATGTAGATATAAAGTAAAGCAATATTTAGGTGATGATGATACAGAGGTAGAGGTAATAATGTTCTCTATGGATAAAACATTACTTGGTAAATCAGATAATACAGATAGTCTAGTGGAGGTATTTAGATGATAAATGTCATAGGGTTAGGACCAGGAAACACTGACTATATAACTAAATTAGGTGAAAAACTAATTCAAAATTCAGATGTAGTAATAGGTGGGAAAAGAAATTTAGAATCTATTGTAGATTTTGAAGGAGAAAAAATAGAAATATCATCTAATTTAAAAGAAATAGTAGAGTATATAAATAATAATAAACATAAGCAAATATCTGTAATAGCATCAGGTGACCCACTTATATATGGTATAGGTAGATATCTTTCTAAAAATATTGATAAAGAAGATTTAAATATAGTGTCTGGTATTAGTTCTCTTCAATATATATTTTCGAAAGTACATATAGATATGAATGATTTATATATAACAAGTAGTCATGGGAAAACTCCAGACTTTGATTATGTACTTTCGCACAAGAAAGTATGTATGGTTACAGATAAGATAATAGGTCCAAAGGAGATTTGTAAGCAAATACTAGATAGAAATCTAGAAAAGACAATTGTAGTTGGCGAAAACCTATCTTATGACAATGAAAGAATAACTATAGGTAGTCCAGAAGATATATTGAATTTAGAAGATTTTGATATGTGTGTAGTGGTTATATTAGATAAAAATTAAAATACAGTTATTTAGTGGAGATTATGTATGAAAAATAGTGATTTTATAACAGGTAGAGTGCCTATAACAAAAGAAGAAGTTAGGGCAGTATCTATAATGAAACTAGATCTAGTAAATGCTAAAAGGTTTATAGATGTCGGAGCTGGAACAGGTAGCGTAAGTGTTGAGGCTGCGTACAACTATCCTAACCTAGAGGTAATATCTATAGAAAGAAATGATGATGCATTAGATTTGATAAATAAAAACGTTGAGAAGTTTAATTTAAAGAATGTGGAAGTTATAAAAGTTTATGCACCAATAGATATAGAAGGAGAAGTTGATGCTATTTTTCTTGGAGGAACAGGTAATAGACTAAATGAAATATTACTTTGGTCTAAGGAAAAATTAGTTCCAGGTGGAAGATTAGTGGCAAACTTCATTATAGTAGAAACATTTAATGAAACTTTAAGACTGCTAAGAGAATATGGATTTGAAAATATAGATGTTTCAGTAATGAATATATCTAAGTTAGAAAAATTAGGAAGAGGAGAATATTTCAAGCCTTTAAATCCTATTTATATAATATCTTGTGAGAAGGGGAGTGAGTAATATGACAAATAAAATACATTTCGTTGGGGCAGGTCCTGGTGATAAAGAATTAATAACATTAAAAGGATATAAGCTTTTAAGTAATGCAGATATAGTAATATATGCTGGTTCTTTAGTTAATCCAGAGCTTTTAGAATATTGTAAAGAAGGGTGTGAAATACACAACAGTGCACACATGGATTTACAAGAAATAATTGATGTAATGGCAAGAGGTATAAGAGAAGATAAATCAGTTGTTAGATTACAAACAGGAGATTTCTCTATATATGGTTCAATAAGAGAACAAGTTGAGGAGTTATTTAAGTTAGATATTGATTATGATTGTACACCAGGAGTAAGTTCATTCTTAGGTGCGGCATCAGCATTAGGTGTAGAATATACAGTACCAGAAATATCTCAAAGTGTAATAATAACAAGGATGGAAGGAAGAACTCCTGTACCATCTAAAGAATCTATAGAATCTTACGCACAACATCAAACTTCTATGGCAATATTTTTATCGGTACATGATATAGAAAAAGTTGTAGAAAGATTACATACAGGTGGATACCCAATGGATACTCCGATAGCTGTTGTTTATAAAGCTACTTGGGCAGATGAAAAGATAGTAAAAGGTACATTAGAAGATATAGCTCAAAAGGTTAGAGAAAATAATATAAGAAAAACTGCCTTAATACTAGTAGGGAGATTTTTAGGAAAAGAGTATAAGAACTCTAAGCTATATGATAAGGATTTTAAACATGAGTACAGAGGTTAATATTGCTATAGTTTGTATAACTGAAAATGGAAAAAACTTAGCATTAAAAATTCAAACGCTGATAAAAGATAGTCATGTTTATATAGTTAGTAATAAGAAAAATAAGCTACAACTAGAAAATGAATCCAAAAACATATTTTTGGTTAAAGAAAAACTTAGTGTATTAACAGAAAAGTTATTTAAAGACTATCAATATATACTATTTATAATGGCTACAGGAATAGTTGTAAGGGTTATAGCACCATACATAGTTAGTAAATTTAGTGACCCAGCAATAATGGTCACAGACGAAAAAGGACAAAATGTTATAAGCTTACTTAGTGGTCATATGGGCGGAGCTAATGAAATGACTAAACGTATAAGTGAGCTGATAAATGCAAATCCAGTAATAACAACGGCTACCGATGTAAATAAAAAGTCAGCTTTAGATATGATTGCAAAAGAATTAGATGCACATATAGATGACTTTAGAGATAACGTAAAAGATGTAAATGCAATGCTAGTTAATAATCAAGATGTTGGTATTTATATAGATGGAAAATACGATGTAGATACTAGAGGATTTAAAGTTTTAGCTAATCTTGAAAATACAGATAGTATTGCAAAGATAGTAGTAATAACAAATAAAAATGATTTTTTTAGAGATTACATCGATAAGTATAAAGACAGTTGTATAAATCAAAAACAATTAGAAGCAAAAATTATAAAAGTTATTCCAAAAGATATAGTTATAGGCATTGGATGTAGAAGAAATACAGACAGCGATCTTTTAAAAGAGTCTTTAGATGATTTATTAAAAAGATATAACATTCATATTAAATCAATTAAAGAAATAGGAAGTATAGATGTAAAGCATGATGAAAAAGCAATAATTGATTTAGCAGAAAATTTATCTGTACCATTTAAAACTGTTTCGACAAATGAAATATCGAAAGTGGATTATTTATTTGAAAAATCAGAGTTTGTAAAGAAAAATGTAGGAGTATACTGCGTTTCAGAGCCTGTTGCTTATATATTAAGTAAAGGAAATTTGATAATTGAAAAACATAAATATAAAGGAATAACAATTTCTGTTGGGAGGGTGTCAAAGTGATATATGTTATAGGTATAGGACCAGGAAGCAAAGAATTAATGACAATGCAATGTATAGATGCAATAAAGGATGCTGAAGTTATAGTAGGTTACAAGACCTATATAAACTTAATAACAGATCTTATAGAAGGTAAAGAAGTAGTACAAAATGGTATGAGACAAGAAATCGATAGATGTAGAGAGGCTGTTGAAATAGCTAAGACTGGTAAAAAGGTTGCAGTTATAAGTAGTGGAGATGCTGGAATATATGGAATGGCAGGTCTTATATTAGAACTTACTGCTAAAGAAGAACAAAACATAGAGGTTAAAGTTGTACCAGGAGTTACTGCTAGTATAGGTGCTGCCGCAATACTTGGTGCACCAATAATGCATGATTTTTGTCATATAAGTTTAAGTGATCTATTAACTCCATGGGATGTCATAGAAAAAAGATTAAGATTAGCTGCAGAAGCTGATTTCGTAGTTTGTCTGTATAATCCAAGAAGTAAAGGAAGAAGTGAGCATTTAGCTAGAGCTTTTGAAATAATGGGAGAATTTAAAGATGGAAATACTCCTGTTGGAATAGTTAAAGATGTAGGAAGAGCAAAAGAAGAAAAGTTTGTATGTACTTTCGATACTATGGACTTTGAAAGGGTTGATATGACTACTATGGTAGTGGTAGGAAATAAATCTACATTCATACATGATGACTTAATGATAACTCCAAGAGGTTATACTGTATGATTTTAGTTTTAGGTGGAACATCAGACAGCTTGGAGATATGCGACAGAATAAATAAATATGAAGATTTACCATATACACTTTCTGTGACAACAAGTTACGGAGAGGATCTTGCAAGAAAACATGCTAAAAATGTAATTACAGGTAAGCTTACAAAGGAAGATATGGTAAGGTTTATAGAAAAAAATAATATAAATAAAATTATAGATGCTACTCATCCTTATGCTATTGAAGTATCTAAAAATGCTATACAGTGTGCAAAGGAATTAAATATAGATTACTTAAGATATGAGAGAAAGTCTTTAATAGAGGATATATCTTATGAAAATAAATATATAGTAAGTAGTATAGAAGAGGCATGTAAAATAGCTAGAGAAAAAGGAAGAAACATATTTATAGGAACTGGAAGTAAAAACTTACCTAAAATAGTTGAACTTATACCAGATAGAAACTTAATAGTAAGAGTTTTACCAACTAGTGATGTAATACTAAGTTGTGAAAGTTTAGGTCTAAATGCAGACAATATAATTGCTATGAAGGGACCTTTTAGTCAAAGTATAAATGAAGAATTTTATAAACATTATAATGTAGATATAGTAGTAACTAAAGAAAGTGGTATTGCTGGTGGGTTCTTAGAAAAGGTCAATGCTTGTGAAACACTTCAGATACCAGTAGTAATCATAACAAGAGAAAAAATAAACTACCCGCTAGTAGTAAATGAGATAGATGAATTAGAAAAATTATTATAAATTTAGGCAAGGTGGAGCGAGTATGAAAAAGGCAGTTTTAGTAGTAAGCTTTGGTACAAGTTATAAAGAAACTAGAGAAAAAACTATAGAAGCTTGTGAAAAGAAAATAAAAGAAGGATTAGAAGGATACGATTTTTTTAGAGCGTTTACTTCTAATATGATAATAAGAAAGTTAAAAAATAGAGATGGTTTACACATAGAAAATCCAATAGAAGCATTGGATAGATTATATAAAGAAGGATATCAAGAAGTTATAGTTCAAACACTTCATATAATATGTGGAGAAGAATTCAATAAGTTAAAAGAACAAGTTGAAAGCTATAAATATAAGTTTGAAAAGATAATACTAGGTAGACCATTATTGACATATATAGAAGACTATAAAGAAACAGTAGAAGCTATAGAAAATCAAATACCAAAGATGAACGAGCAAGAGGCTGTTGTATTTATGGGGCATGGAACGTTTCATGAATCACATTCAACATATCCAGCTTTAGAATATATGTTAAGAGATTCAGGTATAAATGCATATGTTGGAACAGTTGAAGGATATCCAGAGATAGAACACGTTATAAGAAGATTAGAAGCAAATAATATAAAAACAGTAAACTTAATGCCATTTATGCTAGTAGCAGGAGACCATGCGATAAATGACATGGCTGGAGATGAAGAAGACTCTTGGAAGAGTATATTTGAAAGTCATGGATTTGAAGTAAAAATACACTTACAAGGATTAGGAGAGAATCCTTGTATTCAAGATAAATTTATGAGACATGCACATAATTGTGTAGAAAAACTAGAAGATATATGTTAATTAATTAGGAGGAGATTTGAGATGGCAAAATTTTATGGAATAGGTACAGGGCCAGGGGATAGTTCATTACTAACAATAAAAGCAGTAGAAACTTTACAAAATTTAGATACATTATATACGCCAGAAGCTAAAAAAGGTGGAGAAAGCTTAGCTTTATCAATAGTAAGTAAATATTTACCAGATGGTTTAGAAATAAAGTCAAGACATTTTCCAATGAACTTTAATGATGCAGAGAAGATATTAGCTTGGAATCAAATAGCTGATGAAATAGTAGAAGATGTAAGAGCTGGAAAGAATGTAGGGTTTGTAACTTTAGGAGATCCTATGATATACAGCACATATGTATATATAATGGAAAGACTTATAGGAAGTATAGATGTAGAGACAATACCTGGAATATCTTCATTCTCTAATATAGCATCTAACCAAAACTTCCCATTAGTTATGGATAGAGAGCCATTAATAATAATACCATGTACGATAGAAGAAGAAAAAATAGACTATGCATTAGAAAACTATAGTTCAATAGTATTAATGAAAGTTTATAAGAATTTTAAAGAAATAATAGGTAAATTAGAAAAGAATGGTCTTATAGAGCACTCTATATTAGTAAGTAATTCATCTCAAGAAAGAGAAGAAGTATATACGAATTTAAGAGATTTAAATTTAGAAGAGAAAATATCTTACTTTTCAACTATACTAGTTAATAAAGAGGTTAAAAAAGAGGTTAAAGTAGGATAGTTAATAGTAAGCTCTAAAGGAGATGAAGTTATGAAAATAATAGTTGGAACTAGGGGGAGTAAGTTAGCAGTAACTCAAACTAATTGGGTTATAAATAAACTTAAAGAAAAACATCCTGAAGTTGAATTTGAAACTAAGATTATAAAAACTAAAGGTGACTTAATACAAAATGTCAGTTTAGATAAAATAGGAGATAAAGGGTTATTTGTAAAAGAGATAGAACAACAGCTAATTGATGGTCAAATAGATATGGCAGTTCATAGTATGAAAGATATGCCATCAAATTTACCTAAAGGATTAAAATTTGCAAGTATACCTAAAAGAGAAGATGCTAGAGATGTACTTGTACTAAAGGAAGGATACTCTAGTATAAATGATTTACCTAATGGGGCAAAAGTTGCAACAGGAAGTAAAAGAAGAAAATATCAGCTATTAAAGCATAGACCAGACTTAAATATAGTTCCGATAAGAGGAAATATTGATACTAGAATTAGAAAGATAGTAGATGAGAACTTAGATGGAGTAGTTTTAGCTGCATCAGGACTTTTAAGAGTAGGTCTTGAGGATAAAATAACTTATTATATACCTAAAGATATAATGATTCCTGCGCCAGCACAGGGTGCTTTAGCTATAGAAATTAGAGAAAATAGTAAAGATATAGAAGAAATAATAAATTCACTAAAAGATAAGGAAACTGAAATACAAGTTGCAGCTGAAAGAGGATTTCTAGATGGAATAAATGGAAGTTGTCATATTCCTATAGGGGCTTATTGTGATGTTGACGGAGAAAATATAAGTCTAACTGGTTTATATGGAGATGAAGAGGGAAACAATTTAATCACAAAAACTATAAGTGGAAAAGCATCAGAAGCTCGTGAAATAGGACTACAATTAGCTAAACTAATTTCAAAGGAGTATGAACGTTATGAAGGGTAAAGTTTACTTAGTAGGGGCAGGACCAGGAGATTATAAATTATTAACTTTAAAAGGACTAGAGTGTATAAAAAAAGCAGACGTTATAGTTTATGATAGATTAGCAAATAAAAACTATCTAAAAGAAGCTAAGGAAAACTGTGAATTTATATATGTAGGTAAAGCATCAAGTAACCACACTCTTCCTCAAGATGATATAAATAGAGTTATAGCTGATAAAGCTAAAGAAGGTAAAATAGTAACAAGACTTAAGGGAGGAGACCCTTATGTATTTGGCAGAGGTGGAGAAGAAGGAGAACTTTTAAAAGAAGAAGGTATAGAGTTTGAAGTTGTACCAGGTATAACTTCAGCAATAGGTGGGCTATGTTATGCAGGTATACCTATAACTCACAGAGATTATGCATCTTCTTTCCATGTTATAACAGGTCATTTAAGAGATGATGACAAAGAAAATCCAGAAATAAACTGGAATGCATTAGCTAATACAAATGGTACATTAGTATTCTTAATGGGGGTAGCTAACCTTCAAAAAATTAGTTCTAACTTAATAAAAGAAGGAAAATCAAAAGATACATCAGTTGCTCTTATAAGTTGGGCAACAAGATCTAATCAAAGGGTTATAACTTCTACATTAGAAAATGTATATGAAACTGCAGTAAGGGAGAATGTGAAGCCACCAACTCTTATAGCTGTTGGAGATGTAGTTGAATTAAGAGATAAATTAAACTTCTTTGAAAGTAAGCCTCTATTTGGGAAAAATGTAATAGTTACAAGATCTAGAACTCAAAGTAGTTCTTTAGTATCAAAAATATCTGATTTAGGTGGAAATCCGATAGAAGTACCGACTATAAAGATAGAAAAAATAGAAAATAATATAGCTTTAGAAAATGAAATAAAAAATATAAAAGACTATACATACTTAATATTAACAAGTAAAAATGCTGTTGATATATTCTTTGATAAGCTAGATGAAATGGACCTTGATAGTAGAGTGTTAGCAAACTTAAAAGTTTGTGCTATAGGATCCGCTACTGCTAAAGAAATAAAAAATAGAGGTATAAAGGCAGATATCGTTCCAGAAAAATTTGTTGCAGAATATCTATTTGAAGAATTGAAGGATGTATTAAAAGATTCTGATAAAGTTTTAATACCTAGATCAAAAAATGCTAGAGACTTTTTAGTTGATAAAATAAGTGAAATATGTGAGGTTAAAGAAGTTCACATATATGAAACAGTACTAGATGATAGCAAAAAAGATGAAGTATTAGATATATTAAACTCAGGAGAAGCAGATTATATTACATTTGCAAGTTCATCTACGGTTACAAACTTTGTAGATATAATAGGAAAAGAAAATATAGATAAGCTAAATGAATTAAAAGTTATATCTATAGGACCTATAACTACACAAACTGCTAAGGATTTAAATATAAGTATTTATAAAGAAGCAGACATTGCAACTATAGATGGAATGATTGATTGTATAATGAATGATAAATAGTATGCTAAAATATATAAATCTCAATAATATATTGGGATTTATATTTGTTTATATAAAGATAATAAGGAGATTGACAATGATAAAATTAATATTAAATCCTTATGAAGGGGTTGGAAATATAAAAATAGGTATGACAAAGGATGATATTTCAAATGTATTAAATATTACACCTAAAACTTTTATGAAGTCAGAGGATGAATTTGTAGATGATTTTAAAATGATGCATGTCTATTACAATGATCAACATAAAAGCATAGCATTTGAGATTTTTCCAGAAATAGAAGTTAAATTTAAAGGAATAAATTTGACTAAAAATAAAATAGAGATTGTAAAAAAAGCTTTTGAAAAATATGATAATAATATTGAAGTTGATGAGTATGGATTCACAAGTTACAAGTATGGATTTAATATATACGGTGATTCTGAAGAAGTAGAATCATTATTTGTATTTGAAGAAGGATATTATAATAAATAAAGTTATGATGAAAATATAAAATACTGTAAATAGAATTTAAATTACTAGTTAAAAAGGAGCTTATTGTAGCTCCTTTTTGATTATCAGTATTATTATTAACCAATAGTTATTCATACTAATAATAGTAACAGGGAAGAGAGTATTTTATTAGAGAAAAGCAAAAAAAGTTTTTAAGGTGACCTATTTTAGGTCATTTTTTATGCACATAATTTATAAAAAATATTAGGATTTTATATAATTGAGTAACATCAAATAACAAGGTTTAGTAGTATATATACTACTAATTACAAAAGGAGGAATAAAACAAGGTAATGAAAGTTATTGTAAAACGTGTAACAAAACAAGTTATGTGAGGACTATCAAGTAGATTTGGTCGCCAAACATAGCACAAAGAAACATGATTGAACTTTACGAAAAGATACAACTGTTTTTCAGGTTGTAGCATTTCGTAAAGTAGAATAAGTTTTTTGATTTCGACGAAATCAAAAAGCAAAGTTACTGTTTGTAACTTTGCTTTTGATGAAGGAGAAAGTAATTAATAAATAAAAAAGTAGGAGTATACCTCCTACTTTCAAGTTCACATTATATTATTATTTAAAAATATATAAAAAATTTATCATTAACAAAATTATACCTCTAGTGATATAATTTCTGATTCTACTTTATCATTTGTTTCTATTTTATCTGATTTCACTTCTTTAATTAGTAATACTGCAGTAACTACAAATGATATAAGGTCTGCTATTGGTTGAGCAAACCAAACACCATTTAATCCTAATATTCTAGGCAATATTAGCATCATAGGAACTAATAATATTACCTGTCTAAGTAAACTTAATACCATAGCATGTTTAGCTTTACCAATTGCTTGGAAATAGTTTGAACCTATCATTGATACCCCTATTAATGGCATCATACTTAAGTATTTTCTAATTCCATCTACTGATATACTTACAAGTTCTGCATCGCTATTAAACATACTTACAATTGGTCCTGGTACTAATTGAACTAATAACCATCCAATAGATAATCCTATTGTTGCAGCTGTTGCACATATTTTAAGAGCCTTATGAGCTCTATCATACTTTTTAGCACCGTAATTAAATCCTATTATAGGTTGAGCTCCTTGACTTATACCAACTATTGGCATACCTACCATCATTATTACAGAGTTTATAGTAGCCATAGCACCTATAGCTAAGTCTCCACCGTATGTTTTAAGTGAATTATTACATATTATTTGAACACAACTTGCAGCTATTTGCATTGCAAATGGTGCAGATCCTATTGCAAATATTGATGCTACTAAAGATTTATCTAATTTTAAACTAGTTTTTCTAAACTTTAAATTTGATTTTCCTCTTAAATAATACGATAATCCCCATATACTAGTTATAAATTGAGATGTTATAGTTGCAATTGCTGCACCTTGTATTCCCATATTAAGAACCATTATAAATAAAGCATCTAATACTATATTAGTAAGACACCCTACAACCATTATCATTGCAGAAAGTTTAGGGTTTCCATCTCCTCTTATGGCATTGTTAAAAACAAACCCTAATAAGTTAAATACACTACCTAATAATATTATGTTTATATATGCTTTTGCATAAGGTAAACTACCTTCACTAGCTCCAAACATGTTAAGTATTTGATTTTCAAATATTAACCCAAAAACAGATATTAATAAACCTACTATTATAGCTAATGTAATTGCATTACCTATTAACTTTTCTGCCTCTTCTTTTTTACCTTGACCTAATTTAATAGATATGTTTGTTGTAGTACCTATACCTATTAACATACCAAATGCCATTATTATAGTCATAATAGGCATAGTAACACCAAGCCCTGTTATAGCAAGTGGACCAACTCCTGGAATGTTTCCTATAAATATTCTATCTACTACATTGTATAATCCGTTCACTATCATACCTATAATAGCTGGAACAGAATATTTTATCAGTAATTTTCCTATAGGCTCTGTACCTAAAATTTGTTGATTATCTTTCATCTTAAACCTCCTATTTAATATTTTGACTTATACATATTTTCTTTAACACAGTAAGTAAAAAATCTACTTCTTCTTGTGAAAGATCCTTTGAGATATGTTTTTCCCATTCATATAATATCCCTTTAATATTATCTTCCATATCTTTTGACTTTTCAGTTAGATATAACTTATAAGCCCTTTTGTCATTTTCATCTTTAACCCTAATTAAGAAACTTTCTTCTTCAAGCTTTTTTATAGCTCTACAAGTAGTACCCTTATCTATGTGTAAATTTTCAGCTAGTTCCTCTTGACTGATACCATCTTTTTTATATAATTGCATCAAAAACATTATTTGTCCTGATCCTATTCCAAACTTAGAAATTTCTTTACTTATAAAAGAGTTTCCTTTTCTATAAATCTGAGATATATATCTTCCGATAGGCTCTCTTTTTCCATTTATCATTTTTTCCTCCTCAAGTTTAGATAAACTTACGTCTATAAATAAAAATAGTTGCTTAGCCAACTATTTTCATTATATTACTATTCAGTTGTTATTGCAACTATTTTTTAAAATCTAAAATTGACTAACTTAATTATATATAAATACCCCATCGTATTTTACGAC
>OLPC01001023.1_pt1 | contig 25642 bp, 22 predicted proteins | sample 1672341 | NCBI WGS metagenome assembly OLPC01 (sample SAMEA3136673, study PRJEB25190) | human gut metagenome | reverse complement strand
CGATGATCTGCTTGATCAGGTGCTGGTGACCGATCTGCGGACGGATGCCCGGCAGGGTGATATCCACGGCGTCGTGCTCGAGCGCGTGCTTGAGGGCGGCGGCTTTCATCTCGGCCTTGCGCTCCTCGAACAAGCCCTCAACCAGCTGGCGCATCTCGTTGGCGCGCTTGCCCATCACGGGACGCTCCTCGGGGGAGAGCTTGCCCATCATGCGCATGAGGCCGGTCACGCGACCCTTGCGGCCGAGCAGGGCCACGCGGGCGGCCTCGAGCTTCTCGGCGTCGTCGGCGTTGGCGATAAGCTCCTTTGCCTCCGCTTCGAGCTTGGCCAGATCATCGATCAGACTCATCTATCTTCCTTCCTGTCTGCACGGGGCGTCATGCCCCGCCGCCCGCACTCGGCAATAAAAAACCGTCCTTGGGCGCTTCTCGCTTACCCAAGGACGGCTGAATTCCGCGGTACCACCTTGTTTGGCAGCCGGATGTTTGGCTCGGCATGCCCTCTTTTGACCTCTTGTCGCGAGGCTCACGGCTCCCCTACTCAGACAATGTCCGTTCAGGTCGCTGCTCGGGAGTGAACGCCTAGCCCTTGCCAAGGTGAAGAGGCTTGCAGCCCATGACCTCTTCTCTCTTAAACCCGGCGCAGCGGACCAAACCCTCTCCGTCAACGCATTGGCCAAAATGATAGCACATGGGAATTCGCGGGTGCGCCGCAATGCGCAACGCGCTCGGATTTGTCTTGGACTTCACAGCCATCTTCGTCGCTATGGGCGCGCTCGCAGGCACCACCCTTGGCGCCATCGCATTCGCGCTTCTTTTCGGCAGGGCCGCTTCCTTCTACCAGTGCATGGACTCCAGTTCCCTTGGACCCGCCACGACATCATCCGACCGCGGAAACGGGACGGGGGACCCAGGCGATGACAGCAAACAGCCCCGACCCGCCCCCGACTTCACGGTACTCGACCGCGGCCAAAACGCTCGGGAATCCATCGGTCTACGTTGATGTGCCGGCATGTAAACTTGCATTATGCGATACGTCTTCGCAATCCGTTCGTTATCTCGTATTGCGCTGCAAAAAGCGCCCCCGCTCCAGCCAGGGACGCCGCAAAAGTCGGTCGAACTCCCAACGGAATGCCGCTCGCATGAACTACTTGGCAAGCGTATAGGTGGTCGAATCGTTCGAGCTGTTGAAATACTTGTTGAGCAGGCTTCCGGACTTGGGAAGGGTCCAGGAGAGCTCAACGCTCTTGGCGCCCTTCATCGAGTCGGGAATGCTCGCGAAGATGTAAAGGTCAACCGTCTGCTGCGGATCAATCGAAATGGATTGTGATAGGTTCGACCCATCGATCACAACGATCTGAGCCCCGTACTTGTTGCCGTCGAGCGTGAAGGAGGCGTTCGTGGCCCAGCCAGGAACGATGTACTCGTTGTGCGTGTTGGTCGCGGAGACACGGGCGACGAGATAGCTCGAACCGGCCTCGTCCTCGTAGTACTGGTAGTAACCCGAAGTGTCATCGGGATAGATCTCCTCCATGAAGTCCAGGGAGGTCACGGTGAAGGAGCAGCCCTCGTTGTCGATCTGCTGATTGAGGGCGATCTTCTGCGGGCCCTTCGCCTCGGAGGCCTTCACGATCTCGTCGTACTCCCCCTGAGTCACCTCCTTGGCCTCCATCTCCTTGGAGTTGATCTCGACCTTTAGGGTGCCCTCCTCGACGGTCACCGCTGCATCCTTGATTGCCGGCCCCGTCAGCTTGATTCCAGATGAACCTGTTCTTTCGCCTCGGGAACGCTCACGACGACTTGGCCGTCCTTTACCTCCCAGGAGCCGGTGCGGTCTACCGTCGAGCCCATGGCGAGCGCGCGCATCGTAAACGTGCCGTCATCATCGAACATATAGAACACCGCGAGTCCGGCGTCCTCGAGAGTGGTGAGATCGGTTCCGCCGCTCTTCTCGACCCTCCAGATTCCCGTGACGGCCTTGCTAAGCTCAGCAGTCTTGTCGCCGCAGCCGGCGGCAAACAGCGCCACCACGAGCGCCATGGCCATAGCGGCAATGCCGAATGCGCGTCTCTTCTTCATATCCCCTCCATTTGTCTCCGGATGCCCGTGCATGGGCGCGTTCTCCTCCCATGTTAGTGTGCGGGGCTCGAAACTCGTTGAGCAACATTTTCCAAGCTCCCACGCGACGCGTCGATTCCACCGTCGCCCGCACGATGCAGCGAAAACGGCGGCAACTGTTTTGGACCAAGCACTGAACCCTCTCTAAAATGAATAAAAACGTCATCATTTTGCATATAAAGCGCCAGATAATCCGGATTCGAGAATTTGAGCAGCATCACCCGCCCAAAATGGTGGAAAAATCGAAATATGTACGATACCCAGCGCCTTAACAGGCTTTGCAGAAGGCCAAAGCGTCCGCACGTGCACCATGAACGCTGTTCATGGTGCACCCAGTTGCCGATTTTGGCCTCCGCACCTTTATGCACGCCGAAATCGAGGCCCCCAATCGTACATATTCCGATTTTTTCACCACCTCAAGCGGTGCCGCCACCCGTTCAAAGATCGAACGTCGCCCAGCCCTCCCTCCGCACCCGCGCATGGGTACACTTGGTGTGTTTTGACACCACGCGATGGGAGCGAACATGGGAAAAAAGAAAAATCATGCAAAGAAGGCCGCTGCCTCCGTGCGCAAGCTTGAACGAAAGCTTTGGTGCCGTAGCTACCTGATGAAGATTGCCGAGTTCGATGGCGCCACCATCGCGCCCGAAAACGGCGCCGCCGCGCGCACCGAGGCGATGGGCACGCTCGCGAGCGAATACCACAAGCTGCTCACCAAGGACTCCTCCGTCAAAAAGGTAAGGGACCTGCTCGACACTGTAGAATCCGGCAACGTCGAAGACGAGCAACTTTGCGCCGAGGCACGCGTCCTCGCACGAGACCAACGCGAGGCGCTGGTCATTCCCGCCGAAGAAGCCGAGGCCTGGACGCGTCTAACCTGTGAGGCACAGGCCGTCTGGCACAAAGCAAAGGTTGCCAACGACTGGGCAAGCTTCGAGCCCTACATCGACCGTATCGTCGATTCCCTCAAGCACCAGGCGGCGCTCATGAACCCCAATGCCGACCCTTATGACATCTGGCTCGATCAGCACGAACGCGGCCTTTCCACCGCGTCCTTCGACGCTTTCTGTGCCCAGGTCAAAGATACCGTAGTTCCGCTCGTGCACGAGATTGGCGAGCGCGGCCAGCAGCCGGATGCCCCCTTTGCACATGCGCACGTGCCCGTCGAGGTACAAAAGGCTCTCTCCCTCGACCTGATGAAGCTCGTGGGCCTTGACCTTGCCGACACCACGCTCGCCGTGACCGAGCACCCCTTCTCCGAAGGCTTTGCCACCGGCGACGCGCGCATCGCCACGCACTTCTATGAGAACGACGCCCTCTCTAACGTGTTCTCCATCGTCCATGAGGCCGGGCACACCATCTACGAGCTGGGCGTCAACCCCGCCTACGCCTTCACGAGCCTCGAGGGTGGCACCTCGATGGGCATCCACGAGAGCCAAAGCCGTTTCTTCGAAAACACCGTAGCGCGCAGTCGCGCCTTCATGGGTCCGCTGCTGCAGGTCTTGCGCAAGCACGTTCCCGAGGTCTACGGCCAGGTGAGCGAAGACGAGCTCTACCGTGCCGTCAACATCGCGCGCCCCTCGCTCATTCGCACCGAGGCCGACGAGCTCACCTATCCCCTGCACATCATGGTGCGCTATGAGATCGAGCGACTGCTCTTTGCCGGCGAGGCAACGGCCCGCGATATCCCCGCCCTGTGGTGCCGTTTTATGGACGAGTACCTGGGCGTCGAGGTTCCCGATGACGCTCACGGCTGCCTGCAAGACGTCCACTGGTCGGGCGGCTCGTTTGGCTACTTCCCCACCTACGCCCTGGGCAGCGCCTACGACGCGCAGTACGTGCCCGCCATGAAAGCCGACGGCGTGGACATCGACGCCGCCTGTGCTGCAGGCGACCTCTCGCCCGTCTGCACCTGGCTGGGCAACAAGATCTGGCAATGGGGCCGCGCCAAGGACGCACCGGAGCTTATCCAAAACGCATGCGGTGCCCCCTTCGATGCCCACTTCTACTGTGATTATCTGAACGAAAAGTTCCGCTCGCTGTACAACTTGTAGGCCGCTCAGACAAAGACGACTCTCGTCCTTACCTACCTGTCCATACGCGCCCATCGCACGGCAAGCCCGACATCGGGCAGCTGCCGCGATGGGCGCCCCCTTGCATAGCGCTAACCCGAAACGGGGACTCGTCACCTGCCATATCGGGTAGAATCGAGAACAATATCGGCCCGTTCTAAGGAACAGACATGATTTTTGCAGCCATCGGCAGCATCCTTTGGATTCTCATCCTTCTCTTTGTTGTCTTTGCCCTCACAGGCAACGTCTTCTTCGTGGTCAAGCAGCAACATGCCGTGATCATCGAGCGCCTGGGCAAGTTCAACAAGATCGTAGGCGCGGGCTTCCACGCCAAGATCCCCTTCGTGGACCGCAAGGCAGCCACAGTGAGCCTGCGCACCATGAAAAACGGCTTTGACATCGACGTGAAGACCGAGGACAACGTAACCATCGGCCTCGAGGTCTCCGCGCAGTACCACGTGAGCTATGAGCTTGGCGCCACGCCCGAGCAGTCCGGCGTCTACAAGAGCTACTACATGCTGCAGCAGCCAGTCGCCCAGATGCGCGACTTCATCACCGACGCTCTACGCTCTTCCATCCCTGTCTACACCCTCGACGAGGTCTTTGCCAAGAAGGACGACATCGCAAAAGACGTCAACGCCACCGTATCCGAGCAGATGGACGCCTACGGCTTCACCCTTGTCTCGACGCTTATCACCAAAATCGCCCTTCCGCATGAGGTCGAGGACTCCATGAACCAGATCAACGCCGCGCAGCGCACCAAGGCTGCAGCTCAGGATCTGGCCGAGGCCGACCGCATCCGCCGCGTGACCGAGGCCAAGGCAGAGGCCGAGGCCATGGAGAAGGCCGGCGAGGGTATCGCCAACCAGCGCAAGGCCATCGCACTCGGCATCAAAGACTCGCTCGAGACCATCCAGGAAACGGGTGTGGGCAACGACGAGGCAAACCAGCTGTTCATGTTCACGCAGTGGACCGAGATGATGAATGAGTTCGCCAAGAGCGGCAAGAGCGCAACCGTCGTGCTGCCGAGCGACTACAAGCAGGCATCGAGCATGTTCGAGCAGATGCTATGCGCCAGCGAGGCCACGCGCCAGGGAAGCGTTCCGCCGGTGGACCCGCAGCAGTAGCGCCTATCATCGCGCCATCACATACCCCTTTTGCACCCGCGCATGGACCCACGTCCTGCGCGGGTATTTTTATGCATGCGAGTATAGGGTCCTCGATGCCCTCCCGACAAGCGTGGGGACTTGCAAAGCATCGCAAGCTCTCGCCCGCACAACGGAGGCTAAAAACGCGCCGTGAGCCCTAGACCGTCAAGAACACCATGGTGATAATCGCGGCAAAACCCGCGATGTCGGCACCGGAGAAAGCCACACCCAAAAGAATGGCGCTCGTCACCGCCGCAGAGACAGGCTCCACCGTGGCGATCATACTCGCGCGCATGCCGCCCAAATCCTTGACGCCCTGCATATAAAGCATGTAGGAAAGGAACGAACCGGCAACGATAAAGACCACCAGGGCCTCAATGCCTGCAATGTCAAGCACGGGCACGTTGTTCCACGGCTGGATGAAGGCGCAGGTGATGATACCCGAGAGCATCATGGCAGAACCCGTAACCACCGGGGAGCCATATTCGGGCAACAGGCTCGCGGGGATCATGACCGTCGCCGCCGCAAAGACCGCAGTCAGCAAACCGGCGATAAGGCCTGCAGGCGAGATGGCAAGCGCCGAGATATCGCCGCCCGTGGCGATGAGGAAGGTGCCCAGTAAAGCCAGTATCAGGCCTGCAAGCTCGCGCTTACGCGGACCGCGCGTTTGGCGCACGCAGGTAATCACCATGATGATAATGAGCTCGAGGCACTGCAGCACCGTCGCCGTACCGGCATTGGTAAGACGAATGGCAATCAAGTAGAAGAGCTGGTTGGCAAAAAGGCCGAACAGCGTAAAGAGCAACTGCGTACGAATATGGGCGGGGTTGGTCCACAAGCGCACAAAACGGTCGCGTGCAGTAAAGGCGATAAGCACCATGAAGAGCAAGCCGGCGAAGATCTGACGAACAGAGAGCAGCCAGAGCGTGTCCACGTGATAGACGTCGAACAGCATGCTTGCCGAGGTACCCGAAAAACCCCAAAGGCCTGCACCCGCAAGCGTGGCAAGCACGCCCACAAGGGTCTTGCGCGACGCGCGGCCATTCAGGCGATCGCGCCAAGCGCGACGCTGTTTACGCGATGCCGCATCGGTTCCGTTCGATATCGTCTCTTGCTGTGTTTGCCCTGCCGGCACACCCACGTGCATACCCCTTTGCGTCTTCATCGCTTGTTCTTCGTGCAGCAAGAGGCCCAATCGACCTGCCGCACGTGTATAACCTTACCCCACCAAACGTCGTGACCGGGCGTTCGTCACGCGCCAAATTTCAACGTTTTCGCAGCTACTGCACCCAAATGGAGTATGCGCTCCCCAAATGCCGCCGGAATGCCCGTGACGCGTGTCCCCACTTGGGGGTATAAAAGGGCACAGCACATCTTCACCACGACTCATGGAGGCACCATGCCCTCAACCGAATCAATGAGCGCTCGCGAGCGCGCTGCCAAGGTCCTCGTCCCCGGCGCCACAATGAGCGGCTTTACCGTCAAAAGCGCCGAAACCATCGACGAGCTGGATGCCGAGGCCTACGTCATCGATCACACTGCATCCGGAGCACGCCTGCTTTTCCTTGCCTGCGAGGATGAGAACAAGGCGTTTGCCATCGGCTTCAAAACCCCACCGGCAAACGACACGGGCGTCTTCCACATCCTCGAGCACTCCGTGCTGTGCGGATCGGCCAAGTTCCCCGTCAAAGAACCGTTCGTCGACCTCATCAAGAGCTCCATGCAAACGTTTCTTAACGCCATGACCTACCCCGACAAGACCATCTACCCGGTTGCGTCCACCAATGAGCAAGACCTGTACAACCTCATGGACGTCTACATGGACGCGGTGCTAAATCCCGCCATCTATACCAAAAAGGCCATCTTTGAGCAGGAAGGCTGGCACTACGAGCTCGACCGTGCCGAGGATGGTACGCCCCAGCGCCTTCGCTACAACGGCGTGGTATTCAACGAGATGAAAGGCGCCCTCTCCGACCCCATGGACGTGCTGGACAACGCCGTGAACCGTGCGTTGTTCCCCAGCACCGCCTACGCTTGCGAGTCGGGCGGCAATCCGCGCGCCATCCCTTCGCTCACCTATGAGCAGTTCTTGGATACCCACGCGCGCCACTACAACCTGGCAAACAGCTACATCACGCTCTACGGAGACCTCGACCCCAAGCGCGCCCTGGCCTTCCTAAACGAACGCTACCTTTGCGACGAGGCGCGCGCACATGACGCCGCCGCACGTGGCGCGCGGGGCATCGAAACCCCTGATGCCCCCAACGAGCTTGCTCGCCAAGAGCCCATCGTCTGCGACTACACGAGCATCGATATGGTCACCACCCCGGATAACGCCCTCGTGGGATTGGGGTACGTGCTAGGCGACGCTCTCGACCGCAAACGCGTAATCGCAGCCGACATCTTGTTCGAAGCGTTGCTCGGCACCAACGAAGCGCCCATGAAAAAAGCCATCCTCGCGGCAAACCTGGGCGGTGATGTGACGAGCTACACCTCGGCTGCGTGCCTGCAGCCCTATGAGCTCATCATCTTGCAAAATGCCCAGCCCGACGTTGCCCGCCGCCTACGCGAGGTGATTGAGCAAAGCGCCCGCGAGCTGGTGGATGCCGGCATCCCCCGCGACCGTCTGGAAGCCGTAATCTGCGGCAACGAGTTCGACCTGCGTCAGCGCGACTACGGCACGGCCGATGGCGTGGTAATTGCCTGCGACGCCCTTTCCACCTGGCTCTACGACGACGCCGCCGCAACCCTTGCACTCAAGTATGGTCCCGTCTATGAGGAGCTTCGTCAGGAGCTTTCGGGCAACTACTTTGAGGACCTCCTGCGCGAGCTCGTTCTTGACACGAACCACAGCGCACTCGTAGAGCTCAAGCCCCAGGAGGCGTCCGACGGCGACGACCTCGAGGCTGCCGAGCTTGCAGCCACGCTCGAAAAGGCAAGCGACGAGCAGCGCGCCGCTATCGACGCCGATGTCGAGGCCCTGCGCGCGGCCCAGGAGGCCGAAGACTCGCCCGAGGCCCGCGCCACCCTGCCGCGCCTGCACGTCTCGGATATCGGCCCCGCCCGCCCCGAGCCTGCGCTCACCGTAGACGAAACCACGCCGCTCCCCTGCCTCAAGCACGCCATTCCCACACGCGGCCTCTCCTATGCGCTCGCATACTTTGACCTGAGCCATCTGACCTTTGACGAGCTTCCCTATGTGACGATTATGGCAAACCTGATGCGCAGGCTCCCAACCGCACAGCACACGGCCGATGAGCTCGATAGCTACATTGGCGCCAACCTGGGCTTTTTGAGCCTTTCCGCCGAGGTGGTGAGCGAAAGCTCCTGGGACAAGGTGCGCCCTGTACTCACTATTTCCGCCGGCGCCCTCTCCGAGAAAATCGAGGCACTCGCCCAGATTCCGCGCGAGGTCTGGGGCGAGACGCTGTTTGAGGACACCGACCGCATGCGCGATGTAATCACTCAGATGCGCATCGCCCAGGAACAGCGCTTCTTGATGAACGGACATAGCGCCGCCGTTGCACGCTCCTACTCCTACACCTCGCCTGCCGGCGTGCTTTCCGAACAGCTTTCGGGTGTGGACTTCTACCGCTTCTTGCGCGAGCTTGTCGAGCACTTTGATGAGCGAGCCGAAGACCTGTGCAACAAGCTGCGCGACCTGCAAAAGCGCATCTTTGTGGCCGACGGCGCCATCGTGAGCTTTACGGGCTCCGATAACGACTATCGAACCTATTGGGACGCGGCCGGAACGCTGGGACTGGGCGAGCGCATCGACGGCAACGTCAACCTGCAGATCCCTGCTCCCGTCGTTAAAAACGAAGCCTTCATCATTCCAAGCGACGTATGCTTTGCGGGCAAAGCTGTCGACCCGCGTCGTTTGGACCTTGCCGTTGACGGCACCTGGGGCGTCGCCGCCGGCGCCCTCTCGTTCGACTATCTGTGGAACGAGATCCGCGTGAAGGGCGGTGCCTACGGCTGCGGCTTCCGCTGTGCCGCCGACCGCCAGCTGGCGTTTTATACCTATCGCGATCCCGCCATCGACCCCTCGCTCGAGCGCATCGACCGCGCTGGCGCGTGGTTGCGCTCGTTTGACCCCGCGCCCGAAGTGTTCGAGGGCTTCATCGTCTCATGCGTCTCGGGCCACGACGCGCCCGCGAAGCCCTATGGCCTGGCGCGCCGCCAGGACGGCGAGTTCTTTGCCAAGCGCCCGGTCGACTGGCGCGAGACCCGCCGAAACGCCATGCTCTCGGCCACGCCCGAGAAGGTCCGCGCCCTGGCAGACGACATCGAGCGCGTCGCCGCCAACGCCCCCGTCTGCGTCTTTGGCGGACGCGAGATTATCGAGGCAAGCACGGCAGGCCTTACCCCCATCGACCTTTTGGGATAACACGCGGCGGCGTGACGGAGACAAGAGCCGTCGCGCCGCCCCTTTTTTCGCAAGGCAGCTAAAGCTAACAACTTGTTTCATGCATCATTAACCCACCAATTGGGTACAGAATTAGGGTTATCGTAAAACACCTTTATTTGCACTCCTACCCAAATGAAAGGATACGAGACGATGAGCAACCTCTCAAATTCCCTCAACGTTTCCCGCCGCAGTTTCTTGGCCGCCACTGGCGCCGCCGCTGCGGCCATCGCAGGCCTGGGCCTTGCCGGCTGCAGCGACAGCGATGCCCCTGCCGGCAGCACCGGCGCCGATTCCGCCACCGAGGAGCAGGCCGTGGCCATGGACACCAAGGCCTACGATAAGCTGATCGCCTCCGGCGCCGTGGCGGATGCCTCCGCTATCGCCGGCAGCACCTGGGCTTCTGCCGTATCGGAAGCCGGCACCCTGCGCGTGGGCGGCGTACAGACCTCCCTGCTGTTTAGCCAGCTCAACGAGAAGGACAACGTCCTGCGCGGCTTTGACGCCGGCCTCTCCCAGCTGCTCGCCCGCTATATCGTTGGCGACGAGACCAAGATCGACAACACCCAGGTGACCTCGGACACCCGCGAGTCCGTGCTTCAAAACGACCAGGTCGACGTTGTCTTTGCCACGTACTCCATCACCGACGACCGCAAGAAGGTCATCTCCTTCGCAGGCCCCTACTACACCACCCAGCAGTCCATCCTCACCATGGCCGATAAAAAGGACATCAAGAGCGTGGACGACCTTGCCGGCAAGACCGTAGCCGTGCAGTCCGGTTCCACCGGCCCTAAGATCGTCGCCGACGTTGCCCCCGACGCCACGCTCCAGGAGTTCAAGACTGACGAAGAGGCCCGCAAGGCCCTCGAGCAGGGCCGCGTCGATGCCTACGTGATCGACACCACGATGCAGATGGGCACCATGGTGCGCAACCCCAATAAGTACCGCCTTGCCGGCGACCCGTTTGGCCCCGAGGACAAGTACGGCATCGGCCTGCCCAAGGATTCCGACGGCGTCCAATTTGTCAACGACTTCCTGAAAAAGATCGAGGACGACGGCACTTGGACCAACCTCTGGAAGATCTGCATTGGCGACCGCGCCGACATCGCAGACGCCCCCAACCCGCCCGCACTCGAAGCGTAAGAGTCCGCACGTAATCTGCAGGACACATGACACCGCCGGGTGCACTCGACGCACGCGATTTTGTTAGACTGCAGGACACGGGTATGCATCGGAGCCTTCCATGTACGCGTGGAAGGCCCCGTTATCGTTGAGGAGATATCGATGGGGTTCACCGAGCTTCTTTCCCTATATGGCCAAAACTACCTTCAGGCGCTTCTGACCACCTGGCTCATGACGATCGAATCGTTTGCGCTGGTGATGATTATCGCCGTGGGCATCACCGTCATGCGCGTCTCGCCCATGCGCCCTTTGCGCGTGGCGGGAGACCTCTATGTGCAGGTCTTTCGTAACATCCCCGGTGTCGCGCTCCTGATTATCGTGGTATATGCGCTGCCCAGCTTGCGCGTAGTGCTCGACTATCGCGTATGCGTAGTGGTCACCACCGTGCTTTTGGGTTCTGCCTTTGGTTCCGAGAACTTCATGAGCGGTATCAACACCGTGAGCGCCGGCCAGATCGAAGCCGCACGCGCCCTTGGGCTCTCGTTTAGCAAGATCTTGCGGCGCATTGTGATTCCGCAGGCGCTGCGCTCATGTGTGCTGCCCATGACCAACCTGCTGATCGCCGTCATGCTCACCACCGCCCTTGGCAGCCAGGTGCCGCTCAATCCCACCGAGCTCACCGGCGTGGTTTCCTATGTCAACACGCGCGTTACCGGCGGCATCCTCGCCTTCCTCATCTCGGCTATCGGGTATGCGGGAACGGCCCTGGTTATCGGCGCCGTTGGCAACCGCATCGATAAGAAGGTGAGGATTTACCGATGAGTACGTCCGCACCCACATCGCGCTCCGTGCGCGACGCTCTCTACGAAGCGCCCGGCCCGCGCACGCGCCGTCGCGTGCGCATCGCCACCGCCATCTCGCTTATCCTGGTCGTCGCGGCTCTTGCAGCCATCGGATACCGCTTTTACATCACCGGTCAGTTCGCACCGCGCTACTGGACCTTCTTTGCCAAGGCAACGACCTGGAAATTCCTGCTCCAAGGCTTTGCGGGCACGGTGCGCGTGGCACTCACCGCAGGAGCCATCGCCCTTGCGCTGGGCCTTTTGCTCATGCTCGGGCGCATCTCGCACGTAAAGGCGCTCTCTACCGTCTGCCGCATAGTTACCGATTTCTTCCGCAGCCTGCCGAGCCTTCTGCTCATCTATTTCTTCTTCTTGATCGTGCCCCAGTACGGCATCAAGATGTCTTCCTTCTGGATGCTCACCTTGCCGGTAGCGCTTGCCGCCTCAGGCGTACTTGCCGAGGTCTTCCGCGCCGGCGTCAACGCCGTACCAAAGGGCCAAGTGGAGGCAGCGCTCTCCCTTGGCATGTCGCCGCTGCGCACCACGTTCAAAATCGTACTGCCCCAGGCAATTCGCTTCGTCATTCCGTCACTCATCTCACAGCTCGTTGTGGTAGTCAAAGACACCACAGTGGCATACGTAGTGAGCTACCCCGACCTGATGCAAAATGCGCGCGTGCTCATCACCAATTACGACGCGCTCGTCTCGGTCTACTTCACCATCGCCATCATCTATATCCTTATCAACTACGCCATCAACCAGGCAAGTATCTACGTCTCGCACCGCCTGGGCGTAAAGATCATCCGCTAGCCAAAACAAAGGTGGAACGCGATATGACAGACGCAACTACCCAGCAGCCCCTCATCGAGCTCAAACATGTGGATAAGCATTTTGGCTCGCTGCATGTACTGCGCGATATCAACCTCTCAATCGTCCCCGGCGAAGTTGTCGTGGTTATTGGCCCATCCGGTTCGGGCAAATCGACCCTCTGCCGTGCCATCAATCGACTGGAGACCATCGACTCGGGTGAGATTCTTATCGATGGCAAGCCTTTGCCTCAGGAAGGTCGCGAGCTCGCTGCCATGCGCGCCGAGCTGGGCATGGTCTTCCAGCAGTTCAACTTGTTCTCACACATGACCGTGCTGGAAAACGTGATGCTCGCTCCCACCGACGTGCTGGGTCTCTCGCGCGAAGAGGCGCGCACCCGCGCCATGAGCCTGCTCGAGCGCGTGGGCGTGGCCGAGCAGGCCGAGAAAGTGCCCGCCCAAATCTCTGGCGGTCAACAGCAGCGCGTAGCCATCGCCCGCGCACTTGCCATGCACCCGCGTGCTATGCTCTTTGACGAGCCCACCAGCGCTCTTGACCCCGAGATGATCAACGAGGTACTCGAGGTGATGATCGGCCTGGCACGCCAAGGCATGACCATGGTGGTAGTGACGCACGAGATGAACTTTGCGCGCCGTGTTGCCGATCGCGTGGTCTTTATGGCCGACGGTGCCATCGTGGAAGAAGGCGCGCCCGACGCGTTCTTCGATCATCCGCAAACGCAGCGCGCCCGTGACTTCCTCGACAGCATCAAAAATCATTAACCGTCATTACCCCTCCAGGCGCAGCGCGACGTCAGGTGTTGCTGTTGCGCCCTTGCTGCACCCCAACGACACCGCGACAAATGAACCTGACGCATTGCCGCACCATGAAAGCCGCCTTATGCAAAATACCCTCGAAAGCAAACGTCCCCTCATTTTGGTCGCCCCGCGCTGGGAAGAAGGCCACGTCGTAGGATGTGAGACCCTCTCGCCCAACGAAAGCATCGCCGCCGTGTTCATGGATGCGATTCTGGCCGCAGGCGGACTGCCCATGCTGATGTCGCTTACCGACGACGATGCGGTTATCAAGCGCTACGTAGAGATGGCAGACGGTCTTGCCATCCCCGGTGGACCCGATGTGAACCCCAAGCGCTGGGGCGTAGCCGACCCATACGACCCCACGCTTTGCTGCGAAATTCGCGACTGCTTTGAGTTTCGCCTGGTACGCGAGGTGCTCGCCCAGAAAAAACCGCTGTTCACCACCTGCCGCGGCATGCAGCTGCTCAATGTCGCAACCGGAGGAACCCTTTGCATGGATGTGCCCAACGTGAAGCCGTGCCAGGGTATGGCGCAGTGGCGCCACGTGCACTCGCTTACCGCCCCCTGTCACCCGGTAGAGGTCGAACCCGATTCGCTTCTGGGCCGCGCGCTTGAGAGCCGCACCCTTCTCCAGACCAACTCAGCGCACCATTGCTGCGTTGAGAACGTAGGACCGCGCACCCGTCTTGTCGCCCGCGCAACCGACGGCATGCCCGAAGCTATCGAAGTCGAGGGACAGCCGTTTTGCCTTGGCGTGCAGTGGCATCCCGAGTATACGTGGCGTACCATCGAGAGCGATTTCAAGCTTTGGCAGGCATTTGTTGCCGCCGCTGCCGGCAAATCCATATAGCGCAACGTTTTGGGAGGGGCAATCGATGTCCACGTTTTTGAATGATAGCCCGCTTTTTGGCCCCGTACGCAGCCGGCGCCTAGGACTCTCGCTCGGGGTCAACATGATGCCCGCCTCAGGAAAAATCTGCACCTTCGATTGCATCTACTGCGAAAACGGATTCAATGCCGAACGTCCCTGCCATGAGGAGTACAACGACGCCGCAACCGTCCTCGCCGCGCTCGAGACGCGCCTTCGCGAGATGGCCGCCGCAGGCGATCTACCCGATGTGATCACCTTCGCCGGCAACGGCGAGCCCACGGCAGCACCGGAGTTTCCCCAGGCAGTTGCTGGTGCCGTGCACCTGCGCGACGAACTTGCGCCAACGGCCAAGATTGCCGTGCTCTCCAACGGAACGCGCGCCGATCGCCCCGCGGTACACGATGCCCTCATGCTTGTAGACGACAACATCCTCAAGCTTGACACTGTCGACGCTACCTATATCCAGCTTATCGACCAGCCTGTCGCCGCATACGACGTTGAGCATCAAATCGAGACCTTCGCCAGCTTTAAAGGGCACGCAATTATCCAAACCATGTTCCTCACAGGCACCTGGCAAGGCCACGATATGGACAACACCGGCGACGCCTACGTGGGGCCGTGGCTCAACGCCTTGAGCCGCATTCGCCCGCAGGCGGTCACCATCTACACCATCGCGCGTGAAACCCCTGCAAAAGGTCTCCTCAAGGCTCCCGCCGAAACCCTCGATACCATCGCCACGCGCGTTCGCGAGCTCAGCATCGGCTGCCAGGTAAGCTATTAACCCTGTACCGACTGCCCGCAGCCCGCGTTTTCTCTCTGCGAGAACGTGGGCTGCCCTTCCTCCTCGCCCATTTGCTTGACGATAGTGGCATACTATCGGTGACTGAAAGGAAGTTACCCATGTATGACAATGGACCCACACCCGGCCGCAACGATGCTTGCTGGTGCGGCAGCGGAAAGAAATACAAAAAATGCCATGAGGCCTTTGACGAGAAGCTTCAGCGCTTCTGGGATAAGGGCCTCGACGTGTTGCCGCGCAGCCTTTACAAGAGCCCCGAGGATATCGAGGGCATCAAGCGCTCGGCTGCCATCAACATCGGAGCCCTCGACTACGTGGGCGAGAACATCCACGCCGGCGTGACCACCGAAGAGATCGACCAATGGATCTACGAGTACACCACGCAGCATGGCGGCATTCCCGCCGACCTCAACTACGAGGGCTACCCCAAAAGCGTCTGCACCTCCATCAATGACGTGGTATGCCATGGCATCCCCTGCAAAGAGGACGTACTACGCGAGGGCGACATCGTGAACGTGGACTGCTCCACGATTCTCGACGGCTACTATTCCGACTCGAGTCGCATGTTCTGCATTGGCGAGGTAAGCGAGGAACGCAAGAAGCTCGTCGAGGTCACGCGCGAGAGCGTGCAGCGCGGCCTCGCTGCCGTCAAGCCATGGGGAACCTTGTGCGACATGGCAGCCGCCGTGCAGGAGTGCGTGGAAGAAAACGGCTTTAGCGTGGTGCGCGAGTTTGGCGGCCACGGCATTGGCCTTGACTTCCATGAAGACCCATTTGTGGGCTTTACCGTCGAGTCACCCGATGTGGACACACTACTCGTTCCCGGCATGTGCTTCACCATCGAGCCTATGGTCAACGCCGGGGCACCCGATATCTTTATCGACGAGAAAAACGGTTGGATCGTCCACACCAAAGACGGCTCAGATTCTGCCCAGTGGGAAGTACAGCTTGTCGTCACCGAAGATGGCTACGAGCTGCTGAGCTGGTAGCTAATCCGGCCGCGGCGCTGCCGCCGCATTGGCATCCGTATCTGAAACCGCAACATGTGTCGCATTAAACCTGTCGACTTTTTGACAGTCGACTTTTTGGAAGGACCTCCATGAACGTACTTTGCCTGCTGCCCGTCAACGAGACCCAAAGCGAGCGCCTGTGCGCAGCAGTACCTGCCGACACCGTTACGTTTGTGGACCGCGACGTCGTGTCCGATGAGCAGATCGCCGCAGCAGACGTCATCATCGGCAACCTGGCGCCCGCGCGCCTCAAAGCCGCGCAGAGCCTGCGCCTTTTTCAGCTCAACTCTGCAGGCTACGACAAATATGCCGCCCCGGGCATCGTGCCCGGGGGCGCCATCATGGCATGCGCCACAGGTGCCTATGGACAGTCCGTTTCGGAGCACATGTTTGCCATGGTCCTCGCTATGATGAAGCGCCTGCCCGCCTATCGCGATTGCCAGCGCGAGCACGATTGGCGCGACCTAGGGCCGGTCACTACGTTTGTTGATGCGCAGGTGCTCGTCCTAGGAGCGGGCGACATTGGGACGCATTTCGCCACGCTCGCCTCTGCCATGGGCGCACACGTGACGGGCATGCGCCGCAGCGCCGTCGAGCCACGGGCTCCCTACGAGCGCATGGCGACGATGGACGCCCTGTATGAAGAGCTGGGGCGCGCGGATATCGTGTTCTCCATCCTGCCCAGCTGCGATGCTACGCGCGGTCTTGCCAACGAGAAGTTCTTTGCCGCCTGCCAGCCCGGTGCACTTTTTGCCAACGGAGGCCGCGGAGATCTTGTGGTTGCCTCCGATCTGATCGCCGCGCTTGAGTCCGGGCACATCGCTGGCGCTGCGCTCGATGTCCCCTCGCCCGAGCCTCTTCCCGCCAATGACGCCCTGTGGGATGCGCCCAACTGCTTTATCACCCCGCATGTCTCCGGCTGGTACCACTTGCCGATCACGCTCGAAAACATCCTCGACATCGCCATCGAGAACCTGCATCACCTTGCTGCCGGCGAGCCCATCCGCAACGCCGTCACGCTGTAGGGAAAGCTCAAAGCACGTACCCATATCCTCGCAAAAAGAGAGGGCGCCGCGTCATGTTGTACGCGGCGCCCTCTTGGCGTATTGAAGTTCCAGACTGTCCGTGCCCTACGCTGCGGGAGCGGCCATGCAGACGGCAAAGGAGCCGGGGCCGCAGTGCGACGTAATCACGTTACGCGTGTCGTACCAGCGAATCTCCTTAAAGCCCAGCTCACGCACGCGCGCCTCGGCAGCCTCCTGAATCGCCAGGGGCAAACCGGAAGAACGCACGAGAAAGACACGCTCGTGGTCGACAGGACCCTGGGCGTACATCATGTCGATGAGCTCGAGCGCGACATTTACCATCTTGCCGCGAAGCTTCTTGGTGGCAACCAAACGACCGTCGATAATCTCAATCACCGGCTTGATGCGCAGCAGCGTGGCACCCAAAAACGCGGCGTTGGAAAGACGGCCGCCTGCGCGCAGGTAACCCAAGTCGCCAGGAATGAAGGCCATGCGCGTGCGCCGCGCCAGGTCCTCGGCATATGCCTTGAGCTCAGCCAGGGTTACTTCGGGGTGCTTGCGCAGGTAGTGCGCCGCACCCGTCACAACAAAACCCTGGCCGATGGTCACGTGCGCCGTATCGAACATGTCAATGTAATCGCGGCCCTCCGCGGCTGTGCGCGCCGACTCATAGGAGCACGTGGTCACCGCGGAGTAGGCGATGTAGAGGATCTGCGCCTCGGGATGCTCTGCATGGATGCGGTCGAACACCTTCGCAAAGTCACCCGGAGTGCATCCGCTCGTCTTGGGCAAAACGCCCAGCTGGCGGCATTCTTCAAGCATCTCTGCCGGGTCAAGGGCGCCGTCATCGATCGTACGGTCGCCAATAGAAACGTGCATGGGCACGAGTTCGATACCAAGCTCCGCAGCCTCAGCCGCAGAAACATCCGAGCCGGTTTCGGCCACGATAATGATTTCGCTCATGGGCGTATCCCTTCAATGATGCGTGGCGTGGCGCAGCATACAGGCGGCACGCCGACATCCAGTCAAGTGCGCATCATTGTAGGGCCCGGACCCCGTATTGGCTATGCCTTATTACCCACTTTCGGTAGGCGTGAGGAATAATTCACGTAGCTGCCACGGATATCGTTATGCCAAAACGACGGAATCAGCCTCGGAAATCTGCAGGTCGGCATTGTAGAAAGCCGTAAGTGCCTGAATAGCGAGGGCAACGTCACGAACACCCGTGGTTTCAAAACTCGAATGCATGGCAAGCTGCGGCAAGCCCACATCCACGGCATGCATGCTCGCCTGAATGTTGGAAAGATTGCCAAGCGTGGAGCCGCCCGCCATGTCGCTTCGATTGGCAAACGCCTGATAGGGCACTTGGGCGTTCTCGAGCACCGCCACGAGCGCAGCGCGGCTAAAGGCATCCGTGCAGTAGTGCTGATTTGCAGCCTCCTTGATCACCAAGCCGCCGTTGAGCATGGGACGGGCGCCCTCATCGGCGCAGTCGGGACGGTTGGGATGCAGCGCATGGGCGTTATCGCAGGACACGAGCATCGAGGCAGCAAGTGCTCGACGGTAATCCTCTTCGCCAAAGCCCAGGCCTTCATTTACGCGTGCGAGCGTATCGCGCAAGAAGGTAGACATGGCACCTTGCTTGGTGCCCGATCCAACTTCCTCGTTATCAAAACAAGCAAAGAGACTCACATCGTGCTCGTTGGTCTGCGCGAGCATGGCCTCGAGCGAAGTATAGGCACAGGCCAGGTCGTCGAGCTTAGGTGCCGAGACAAATTCGTCTGCAACGCCCCATACACAGGAACGCTGGCGGTTCACCAAAAACAGGTCGCGCGCCAAGACGTCGGCAACGTCCACGCCCAGCTCATCGGCGACCATCTGGTCGAGCGAACCCGCAGGAAGCGCGCCGGCGGAGATGAGGGGGCACAAGTCGCGGGCGCGATTGGGCGCAAAGCCATTGTTGACGTCGCGGTTCATGTGAATAGCAAGGCTGGGAATAATGGCGATATCGCGGTCAAGCGAGAACAGACGGCTCTCCACGCGCGCGCCCGTGCGCACAAGCACGCGACCCGCGAGCGACAAGGGGCGATCAAACCAGGTGTAGTCGATCATGCCGCCATAGGCTTCTACATTAAGGCGCAGATAGCCTTGCGGTCCCTCGAGCTCGCCCACAGACTTAACCTTGAACGTAGGGGAATCGCCATGGGACGCAGTGAGTTGAAAATGATAGGGGGCGGCAGCGCAGGGCTTCTCGGCAGTTGCCTGTGCGACCTGCGCGCCCACGTGCCAGGCGATGACGCTCGAGTTGTTGCGACGCGTATAGTAGCTCCCGCCGCGTTCGATGGTCCATGCGGAGCCCTCGGGCAGATAGACGTAGCCAGCCTGCTCCAAACGCTCAGACAGCGTCATTGCCGTGTGGAACATGCTGGGGCAGCTGTCGATAAATTTGATGAGCGACTCCGCTGCCGTCAAATCTTCTTTGGTGATGATATCGGATGCCATGTATACCTCTTTCCATTTATCACATGGTCATGCGAGCGAACGTTTGCATAAGCCTAACGCGCACGGCATCTTTGTGCAAAAGCTATAATGGGCCAAACGAAAGGGGCAGATATGGCGCGAGGCATCGGCATCGATTTGGTTCGCATCGGCGACGTTGCCGACCATCTCGGCAAGGCCGCATGTACATGCAACACGGCAGCGTCGTCCTGGTTGACGCATTTATTTACCTCTACAGAGCTTGAAATGGCTTTTGCCCGACAGCAGCCCGCAGAATTTCTTGCCGGCAGGCTTGCCGTCAAACACGCTGCGTGCAAAGCGGTCGGCCCACTTATCAATGGAGAATTCGACCTGCGCTGGGTCGAAACACTCCGAGCCACGTCTGGCGCCCCCTATGTCAATGTCGAGATACCCGCTCTGCGCAAGGCCCTTGATGAGGCTCACGTTGACGAACTGCTCGTCTCCATCAGCAACGATGGTGGCTATGCAGCAGCAATCGTGCTCGCACAGTAGTCGGAGTCGCGTGGTAGTCGTGCTCGCGTGGCAGCCGTGCTCGCATGGTCGTCGTGCTCGCATGGTCATCGCACTCGCGCGGTAACCGGTTTTCTTCATATTCGTGAGCGACCGACGACGCAATGAATGGCGGTAAAACGTGCATTTTGAAACGAGTGGCGGCTATTGATGCAAAACGGGGCCGTTTCCCGCCAATAATCGTTCGAAAACCGCCATTCATCGTGGACGCACCGATACTACAGCCGAGCACCAGCGTCGTTGCAAAAGCGTTTCTCGACATCGAGCAGCCATTTCTTTCGATCAAGACCGCCGGCGTAACCCGTAAGGGTGCCATTAGCACCCACCACACGATGGCACGGAACGATGATCGACACCGGGTTTCGACCCACAGCACCGCCCACCGCGCGAGGGCTCGTGGAACGTTCATCGCCCGCGGCGAGGCGTCGACGACAAATCTCATCGGCAACCCAGCTATACGTCACCGTGGAACCGCGCGGAACACCTTGCAGCACACCCCATACCTCAAGCTGAAATGATGTGCCTATCAGATGAAGCGGAGGCGTATACGCAGGTGCACGCCCGGCAAAAAAGGTGTCGAGCCAAGCCCAGGTGTAATCGAGCACGGCAGATGCCGAACCCAAGCCGTTCGGTACGCCCTTGCCATCGAGTGTCGCGCCATAGTGCGCCTGACCTTCAAACCAAAGGCCGGTAAGCCCGCGCGCATCGGCAGCAAGGGTAATCATGCCGAGCGGCGATCGATACAACTTGGTAATCATGTGCTTCCCCTTTGCGCCGCTCTTCCTCGCGTCCTCATCCGCAGCCTAGTATAAAGGCAAAAGCAGCAGAGCCCACTTCGATGCCGTCTTCGCGCCGTGCGAAATCGTGCCGTGTGTCATTTACGCTTGGCGGAATCGAGGTGGGCACAAGCCCTGCAGACGGCGATAATGAAAGCATCCGATCAGATAGGGCACCTTCATGGCATATATCGAGTTTTCCAACGTCATCAAGGCTTACGGCACAGGCGATGCCGAGATTCATGCGCTTGACGGCGCAAGCTTTACCGTCGAGCGTGGCGAGCTTGCCATTATCCTGGGCGCTTCGGGCGCAGGCAAAACCACGGCGCTCAACATCCTGGGCGGCATGGACACCGCGACCTCGGGCTCCGTCACCGTTGACGGGCGCGACATCAGCCATGCAAACGAAGGAGAGCTCGTCTCGTACCGCCGCGCCGACGTCGGCTTCGTCTTCCAGTTCTACAACCTGGTCCCCAACCTCACCGCACTGGAAAACGTCGAACTCGCAGCTCAGATCTGCCCCGATTCGCTCGATCCTGCCGAGACACTTGCCAAAGTGGGCCTCGAAGCGCGCATGGATAACTTCCCGGCCCAGCTCTCCGGCGGCGAGCAGCAGCGCGTAGCCATCGCGCGCGCCCTCGCCAAGAATCCCAAGCTCCTGCTGTGCGACGAGCCCACGGGTGCCCTCGACTACCAGACCGGCAAGCAGATTTTGCAGCTGCTGCAGGACACCTGTCGTCGCGAGGGCATCACGGTCATCATCATCACGCACAACTCTGCGCTTGCCCCCATGGCCGATCGTCTCATCCGCTTTAAGAGCGGCAAGGTAACCGACGAGACCCTGCAGCCAAACCCCACCCCCATCGAGCAAATCGAGTGGTAGATGGCACCAACAGGCCGAGTTGTGTGCATCGAAGCGCAAATCTTCACAAAATAACTCTGTCTTGTTTTTGTCACACTCAGGGGAGGGTTACGGTGAAGCAGATGGTGTGGGCATCGAGCGCTTGGGCGCGGATGCTGCCGCCGTGGGCCTCGACGATTGCCTGCGCCACAGAAAGGCCCACTCCAGAGCCGCCCGTCTGCGAGTTGCGGCTGGTGTCCGCACGATAGAAGCGATCGAACAGGCGCTCCAACTCACCCTCCGGCATCGCATCTACCGCGTTACTCACCTGCAAGGTCACCCCGCCGCGCAAGCGCTTCTTAAGCGCAAGCTCGATTTCGCTGCCGTCGCTCGCATAGCGCGTGGCGTTATCCAGCAAAAGCTCCACCACCTGCGACAATGCCGAGATATCGCCCTGCACATGCAGCCCACTCTCCAAGTCGCGCGCGAGCTTCTTTCCGCGCGACTCGGCAACAGCACAAAACGGTTCCGAGGCATATTCAACCAGCTCGGATAGATCCAGGTCCGTCTTCTCAAACTGCGTGGCGCCCTCGTCCATGCGCGCGAGGAACACCAGCCTCTCGGTCAGCGATTTAAGCCGGGTCACCTGCGCGGCAATACTTTGCGTCCACTCGCTTTCGCCCGCTTCAATCTCCATCACATCATTTGCAGCAGCGATTACCGCCAACGGGGTCTTGATCTCATGGCTTGCATCGGTGATGAAACGCTGCTGCTTACGATAGCTCTCCACGATAGGACGAACCGCGATGCGTGAGAAAATCACTACCAATACGAGCACGAGCAACCAAGCGCCCACGCCAATGGCAGCGCTTGCACCCAAAAACGCCTCGAAATTGGATAGTTCGCGCGAGCAGTTCACGAACACATAGAGGGACCCCTCGTCCGCATCCACCACCCGGTAGCGATACGCGCCATAAAAGCCGTGTTTTGCACCCGAGACACTTACCTGCAAAGCATACGTGCACGCATCCTGCGCCGTTGTCGCCGCAACATGGTTGACGTCCACCCCGACAATCGCACCGTCGTCATCCACGGTCACCGTAAAGTAACGCGTGTCGTACGGCGCTTCCTTGTCCATGATGTCGGCAGCTCGCTTGTCCAGATCAAAAGAGCGATCAATATAAGTAGCCGAGAGCTCCTTGAGTATCACCACAGAAGCGTCGGACATCTCCTCCTGGTCAGCTTGGCCCCCGTCCGCGCTGGAGACGCCGGGGAAGCTTCCGCCGTTTTGGATAATCGCCTCGATGCGATCGTCCGCCATGCGGCACACGCTTTGATAGTTGACGACATTGATAACCACCAGAATGAGTGCCAGCGCAGCAGCAACCGAAAGCATGGCTACGAGCACGAACTTTTGGCGTAGACGCTTCTCCATCACGCCCCGCCCTCAACGCACTCAAGCGAATACCCCTGGTTGCGCGCAGCTCGGATGCACACGTTGGCCCCCACTGCCGAGAGCTTCTTGCGCAGGTAGGAAATGTAGACCCACACCACGTTGGAGGTCTCGAGCGCATCGTCGCCCCACACCTGGGACAGCAAGCGCTCGGTGGGCGCAACCAACCCTGGATGTGCCATGAGATACTCCATGAGCTGAAACTCTCGATTGGCAAGATGCTCTTCCCCCGCAGGACCCGCAAGCGTGCAGGAAGCGCAATCGAGACGAACGTTGCCGACAGAGAGGGTGGTCGCGTCAATCGCGGTCGCGCTGCGCGTCATGGCGCGAATGCGCGCGAGCAGCTCTTTTGCCGCAAAGGGTTTGGTGAGGTAATCGTTGGCGCCGGCGTCGAGGCCCTCGACTTTATCCGCCACTTCACTTTTTGCCGTCAGCATAATGATAGGCAGCCGAATCCCGCTCTGACGCGCCTGGCGCAGCACCTCGATACCATCCATACCGGGCATCATGATGTCGAGAATCGCAGCATCGAATGCCTGGTGCCGAAGATGATCGAGAGCAGTCAGGCCATCATGGACCGCATCGACTTCATAGCCGCTGTGCCGCAAAATCGCTGTAAGGGCGCGTGAGAGCTCGAGTTCATCCTCCGCCAATAGGAGCCGCATCATCCTCGCCTTTCACTGTTGCCATCTGTTGGCTTTGATAATAACGCAGCGGGCAAAGCCTTAGTTGAACCTTAGCAGCCACCCTATACACGCAGGCGTTTTTGCAGGATAGACCTTAGCCGAACCTAAACATTGGCAACCGCGCGCAAGAACTGTCGCCACTGCGGTACAACAGATTTCGAGCACGGCGGCGGGTGCGCGAGACCAGGCACACACACTTTCCTTCCCCCATGCCTGCGCCCGTCGCCCGTCGCTCGCAATCCATCCGGTAAGCCGCATGGCAGAAGCGACTCGTCTCCATGCACAATCGACGAGAGGAGCGCGAACAAACTCTCCAGAAAAACCCACTGCCACCCACCAAAAAGGCACCTCGGCTGGGCACGTGCCCGACCGAGGCGCCTTTTGCGTACAGCGATAACGCGTATGTCAGAAGCTTGCGCTCTACTCTTCCGTAAGAAGCTTTGCGATCTGGACGGCATTGGTGGCAGCGCCCTTGCGAATCTGGTCGCCGCAACACCAGAAAGTGATCCCGCGCGTGACTTCCGGATTGGAGATGTCACGACGAACGCGGCCAACCCAGATCAAGTCCTGATCGCTCGTAAAGAGCGGCATGGGGTAGCGATCCTGAGCATCAGCGGCATCCATGTCGTCCACCAGCTTGACGCCAGGGGCGGCGGCAAGGGCCTCGCGAGCCTCTTCGACCGTGATGTCGCGCTCGAACTCAAGCGTGATGCTCTCGGAGTGCGAGCGCAGCACGGGCACGCGCACACAGGTGCAGTTTACGCGCAGCTCGGGCAGATGCATAATCTTGCGGCCCTCGTTTTGAAGCTTCATCTCCTCGGAGGTAAAGCCCCCCTCCTTCACGCCGCCGATCTGCGGAATGAGGTTATTGGCAAGCTGCGCAGCAAAAGCGCGCGGATCGGGGAGCTGCTCGCCGCGGCCCAGAGCAGCAAGCTGCTCCTCGAGCTCACGCATGCCCGGAACGCCAGCGCCCGAAGCCGCCTGGTACGTGCTCACAACCATGCGCTTGACGCCCGCGAGCTTGTGCAGAGGCCAGGTGGGCACCAAGCCGATGATGGTCGCGCAGTTGGGATTGGCGATAAGGCCCTTGTGCCATTTGATGTCCTCGGCGTTAATCTCGGGCACCACCAGGGGAACATCGGGGTCAAGACGGAACGCATGGGAGTTGTCCACAACCACAGCGCCGCGCTTCACGGCCTCGGGCAAAAGCGTCTTGGCGAGGTCATCCTCAACGGCGCCGAGCACGATATCGCAGCCCTCAAACGCCTCGGGGCAGGCCTCCTCGATTATCACCTGTTCGCCGCGGAACTCAACAGCCTTGCCGGCAGAGCGAGCGCTCGCCAGCAGCTTGAGCTTGCCCACGGGGAAATCCTGCTCGTCAAGACACTGGAGCATCTGGGTGCCCACGGCTCCCGTCGCGCCCAAAATAGCCACCGTGTACTGTTTCATGCTTCCCCCTTTTAGGTCATGCTCTTCTCCTGCAACCTGCGCAGGCCAAATGATTGTCTTCCTTTTATACAAGAACGGAGTGGACTCGAAGCCCACTCCGTCGAAATGAAATCGAAACGAAACCCGCAACCAACAGGATGAATGAAATATCCCTCAAAGCCAAGGCGCTCGCTATTTAGTAAGCGATGCCAATCCCAGGTCAATAGTCGAAGGTTCATCCAGATCGGCAACCTTCACGATGCCGTTCTCGTCCGAGAATGCACGGTAGATGGTACGGATGGCCAGCTCAAAATCCTTCTCGTCCACGCCGATGATGATGTTGATCTCGTCGCAGCTCTGCGAAATCATACGCACGCTCACGCCGGCCT
>OLPC01001014.1_pt1 | contig 25781 bp, 21 predicted proteins | sample 1672341 | NCBI WGS metagenome assembly OLPC01 (sample SAMEA3136673, study PRJEB25190) | human gut metagenome | reverse complement strand
ATCACGGCTTTTCGCTCCAAATCGCCAGCGGCGCCCACAACGAGGCCCGCAAGCACGGCTACGACCTGCTCATCGCCAACGCCGATAACGACGATATTCTCGAGGACCATTACCTGCGCTACTTTATGGGCACCCAGATGTCCGGCGTCATGGTTCAGCCCATGGCATCCCCCGACTGGCACCCCGTCATGGCCAAGATGCCCGTGCCGATCGTCCACCTGGACATCCATTGCTCCGAGCCCGGCTACTACGTAGCGGCCGACAACGAGGCCCAGGGTCGCATCATTGCCGAACTCGCCATCGCCCGCGGCGCACACCATATTGTCGTCGTCGGCCGAGCAGCATTTATGCAACTCACCCTGCGCGTCCTTGGCATTCATAAAGCGCTCGCTCTACACCCCGATATCAAGATCGAAGTCATCGACGCCGGCGAATGGAATACCGCCGCCGACGGCTACGGCATCGGCGCCCAAATCGCCGCGCGCCCCGCCGACGAACGCCCCGATTTTGTCGTCGGTCTGACCGACGTGCTGGCCTCGGGCGTTATCTCGGCGCTGGTCGACAAAGGCATCGCCGTCCCCGGGGAAGTACGCGTAGCAGGTTGCGATGGCAACCCGCTCGCTTGGAGCGGATCGGTCCCGCTCACTACGGTAGCGCCCCCGGGCTACGAGATTGGCCGCAAGGGCGTTCAATTGCTCATGGAGCAAATCGAGAACAAGGCCCCGGCAAAGACCAAGCACGTCCACATCGGCTCTGCCGCGCGCACCGTCACCGCAGTCACCGCCGCCGAGGATATCAACCGCCAAGAACTGGTACGTCCGTTCCTACTGGAGCGCGCCAGCACCCAGGCAAGCAGCCAAACCGACGCCACGGCCATCAACCTCGGTGCGTATCTATAGCACGCCCGCAAGTATGCTATGTCGCCGAATAAGCAAAAGGGGACCCGACCATTGCCGGGCCCCCTTTTGCTTAAGCGCAAACGTGGGCAATTGCTCGTTTCAACACCGCAATTGTCTAGCGCACGGCCTCGACTGCCGCCGCCATATCGGCAGCGACTACAATCGTGCCCTCGTTGTCGAGAGACGCGCGCGTAATCTCCGCACGAGGCGACTGCGCCACCAGGACTTCGATACCGCGCTCGACCTGGGCGGCAAAATCGGCATCGCAGGTAACCAGGTAGCAAGCTGCCAACGGGTCGTGCTCGGCCTGCGCCATAAGATCGGCCGCAACAACCATGGGGTTCGCACTCGCATCGGCGAGCACGCAGACCTCGGACGGGCCGGCGATCATATCGATGCCGATATCGCCCGAGACGATCTGCTTCGCCGCGGCCACGAACGCGTTGCCCGGACCGGTGATCTTATCGACCTTAGGGATAGTCTCGGTGCCATAGGCAAGGGCCGCTACCGCCTGCGCGCCGCCCACCATATAGATCTCGTCCACACCGCCGAGCTTGGCTGCTGCAAGCGTGTAGGGGCTGATAAGCCCATCCTTTTGCGGAGGCGTGACCATGACCACGCGCTTGACCCCTGCAACCTTGGCGGGAATAGCGTTCATGAGCACCGTGGAGGGGTATTGCGCGCGTCCGCCCGGCACGTAGATGCCGGCAGCAGCAAGCGGGGTCACCTTGACGCCAAGCATGGTGCCATCCGCGCGCGTGGTAAACCAGCTCTGCTCGACCTCGCGCTCGTGGAACTCGCGGATCTGTACGGCGGCCTTCTCGAGTGCCGCGACAAACGTGGGGTCCAAACCCTCAAGCGCCGCATCGATCTGCTCCTGCGGCAAACGGAAACTCTCAAGGTCCACATCGTCAAAACGGCTGCAATAGTCGCGTACCGCCGCGTCGCCCTCGGCGCGCACGCGGGCTACGATCTCCTTGGCAGAAGCCACGATATTCTCGGGCAGCACGCCCTTGCGATTGAGCTGGTTGACGCTCAGCAGCTCGCCCGCTGCCAACTTGATGGTCTTCATCTCAAACAGTCCTGTCTCTATTGGGCATCTGCGCCCATGCTACGTCAAAATCGATATATGCCCGCTACTGAGCCGAGCCCGCAACGGGCTCGAAATGGAGATGCTCCACCGCAGCGGCCAGCCGCTCGCCCAAGATGCGCACGCGCGGATCCAAACGGGCAGCACCGGGGTTCACAAAGAATCGCGCCGTGCATTCCATGATCTCGCCGGTGATAACAAGATCGTTCTCGCGCAAGGTGGCACCCGTGGCCGTGATATCGACAATGCGGTCGGTCATGCCCACGATGGGACCCAGCTCGATATTGCCGTGCAGCGAGACGATATCCGCCACCACGCCCCGGCTTGCATACCACGCTGCGGCGATGCGCGGGTACTTGGTTGCCACGCGAAGCGAGCCGCGACGGGCATAGTTGCGCTCGGCCTGGCCCGCACGCCACGAGGGCTCCGCCTCGATAAACTTGCAGGCACCATAGCCAAGGTCGACCAGCTGCAAAAGGTTGAGACCGGCCTCAATCAGGGAGTCGCGGCCGCAAATGCCGCAGTCGGCGCCGCCGCAACCCACAAAGGCGGGGGCATCGCTGGGGCGCACGATAATAAACTCGATATCGCCGATGCCGTCCTCGCCTGCGCGGGTATCACGGCCGTGCACGATAAGATGACGGCCCGGGTCGCGCAGCTCGGAGGCGTCGATGCCGGCGGCCTCCAGAACCTCGAGCGTATCGGCCTTGAGAGAACCCTTGGGCACGGCGATGCGCAGCGGGGCGCCCGCTGCGTTGCCCGTGCGCACGGCAGCATGGTCGCCGTCGGCAGCGTCCTCTGCCGTGCTCAGCGCGCTCTCCAGACGCTCGAGCGAAAAGGCAAAGCCCGCCGCCGGAACATCTGCCGCAGATGCGAACACGCCAGAGAACACCGAATCGTACCTACCGCCCGAGCCCACAGGATCGGGAAGACCGCCCGCATATGCCTTGAACACCAGGCCGGTATAGTAATCGAACGAATTCATGATGGAAAAGTCAAAGGAGAGCAGCGCGGCGTCCTGAGCATCCAAACCCGCGATGAGTGCACGAAGCTCGCACGTCATGTCGCCTGCGACACCGGCTGCGGCGAGAAGCTCGTCCACACGATCAAGAACCGATGCACCGCCCACCAGGCGCGGCAGCTCGCAGATGGCAGCCTTCATGGCATCGGGCTCGCCGCTTGCCATCACGCGAGCGTCTAGGTCCACAAAATCATTTGCGTGAACCATACGCAAGGCGTCCTCGGCCAAAGACGCGTCGCTCACATGTGCGAGAAGCGTTTTAAAAGGACGGACGCTGCCGCATACAACCCTGGCGTCTGCAAGACCCAGAGCACGAACGGCACTTGTCACCAGCGAAACCATCTCGACATCGCCTGCGGCGTCCCCTTCGCCGATGAGCTCGAAACCCAGCTGCGTAAACTGACGGGAGCCGCCAGCGCCACGCACCTGCTCGCGCACGACCGGAGCCTCATAGCGCAGGCGAAGCGGCAAGTTGGCCGAGCGCATGCGCGTAGAGACCAGGCGAACGATGGGAAGCGTGTTGTCGGGACGCACCACGAGCAAGCGGCCATCGTCATCAAACAACTTGAACGGGGTATCTGCAATGCGGCCGCCCTCTTCGAGAGAGCCCTTGTCCTCAAGCAGCGGCGTTTCGACCGGAAGGTAATGATGAGCACGAAAGCAGTCCCTCACCGTCTGTGCGATCTCCTCGCGCGCCAGAGCTTCCTCGGGCAAAATGTCCCTGAATCCCCACGGTGTGGCCGTCATACGTGCGTCCATCCCCTCTACGATAGCCAAACATATCGAAAAAAGACCCGGCCTCAGCCGGTGTCTGGTACTTTAGCATACTAGAGTGTATTCTGCGCGAACCCTCAAAATCGGTAACAGAACCGTGACAATCACACATGGAAGTCCACATGAGAGAACATGGACCCACTCACAAAAAGGCCGCACCCGGAAAACCCAGATGCGGCCTTTTGCAAATTAGCAATGTCTACTGCAAAGCGTGGCTCAAAAAATCCCTGCCGGAATCGTCGGAGAACGCGACCACGCGATCACCTGCGCAGAGCTCCGTGCCGCCATTGGGGATAACAATATCCCCGTCACGCTCGACGGCCACAAGCACAAGGTCCTCGGGCAGCTGCAGGTCGCGCACTGCCTTCCCAACCACCGAGGAACGGGGACGCACCTCGCCCTGGACAATAGCGTGGCCGCTCTTGCCCAAGCGCATAATCGTGTAGACGTCCTCGATATCAAGGCCTTCCTCGACGGAGCGCGTAATCAGATCGGCCTGGTCGATGGCCACATCGACGCCCATAGAGGCATCGAACATCCAGGCATTCGCCGGGTTGTTGACGCGTGCGACCACGCGGCCGACGCCGTACTCCATCTTTGCGAGCATCGAAACCACAAGGTTAACCTCGTCGTTACCCGTAACGGCAATCACGACGTCCGAATGCAGCACACCTGCCGCCTCGAGGACATCGGGGCTCGAGCCCATGCCGCGCACGACCGTGCCCTCCGGCAGCTTTGCCTCAAGACGCTGCACCACGGTTTTTCTCGATTCGATAACGCGCACCGTGTCGCCGCGGCTGCTCAGCAGGGAGGCGAGATACGAGCCGGTCTTGCCACCGCCGACGATAATGATATTCATGGTTGCCTCCTTACTCGGCCAAGCCGAGCATGGTGCGGAACTTGCCCGCAGCGCTCGACGCAACCGCCGCATAGATGATGTCTCCGTGGTCAAGTACCGTTCCCTGCGTGGGCACGAATGTCTCGTTATCGTGCGAAACGGCAACGATGCTGATCTCGCCCACAACAGTGAGCTCGCGCACCGGGCTTCCCTCAAGAAGCGCCGGGACGTCGGCGCGCACGAGGCGCACATCGCCGGACCCAAGTTCGACAACATCGTCCAGCTCGTTGAACGTCAAAAGCTCGCAAACGCGGCGCACGCCCCAATCGGTGGTGGAGATGCTCTGGATACCGAGCCTACGGTAGGTTTCGGCATTGGAGATCTCGTACAGGCGGGCGATGACGCGTGGAACGCGATAGGTCTGGCGCGAAATGCGTGCGACAACAATGTTCGTCTCGTCGGACGAGGTGCAGGCGATCACGGCACTGGCACGGTCGATCCCGGCGGCCTCGAGGACTGCGCGGTCAAAGCCAACACCCTCTACGGTGCTGCCGCCAAACGACTCCCCCAGCGATTCAAGACGCTCCGGGTCCTGATCGATAGCGCAGACGCTATAGCCCTGCCTGTCAAGTTTGCGGGCGAGGCTCACGCCCATGCGTCCCATGCCAACGACGATTACGTTCATGGCTACCTCTTTTCCGGCGTCTGAGAAAGCGCGACGCCATTACGGTCGATATGGTTCTTCTTGCGAACGATGGCCTTGCGGCACTCCTCAATCAACAAGATGATGGGCGGAAGCAGCACCAAGAACACGTAGTCGTTCAGCAGCAACGGACTGGTGTGGAAGACGCCCTGGAACGGTGGGAACAACGTGATGAAAACAATGAGCACGATCTCGAACAGAATACCCTTGTTGATCTGCTTGTTCGAGAACAGGCCCGCGGCAAAAACCGAAGCGGTCTCCGTGCGGCAGTTCCAAACCTCGCCAATCTGCGTGAAGACGATAGCAGCGAGCGCCATGGTCGTTGCACGGACATAGACCGGATCGAGGTCGGCACCCACGCCAAACATCGCGATGCCCGGATGCCAGCCATTCATGATCTGGCAGAACATGAACGCAGCGAAGGAGAAGAGCGCGCCAAGCATGCCGTACCACAGGAAGGCCTTGCGCATGACCTTGCCCGAAAGCAAGGGCTCGTTCGGGTCACGAGGAGGCCTGCTCATAACGTCGGCCTCGGGAGGCTCGGTACCCAAGCCAAGGGCAGGCAGCATATCGGTACCCAGGTCGATGGTGAGGATCTGCATCGTCGTAAGCGGCAGAGGCACGGCACCGCCCGAGAGCAGGTAAATCGCAGAAGGAACAGCTTCGGGGACATTGGAGTTCAAGATATAGAGCATGAACTTCCTGATGTTGGCGTAGACTGCACGGCCCTCTTCGATGGCGTGGACGATCGAGGCGAAGTTGTCGTCGGTCAAGATCATGTCCGCGGCCTCCTTGGCCACGTCCGTGCCGGTGATGCCCATGGCAACGCCGATGTCTGCCTTCTTAAGCGCAGGAGAGTCGTTCACGCCGTCTCCGGTGACAGCCACGATCTCGCCCATCTGCTGCAGGTTCTCGACAACGCGCAGCTTCTGCTCCGGCGCCATGCGAGCGAAGACAACTTCGCCCTTCAACGCCTCTTTGAGCTCCTCATCCGAGGTCTTCTCGAGCTCGACGCCCGAGAAGACGCGCGGGTGCTCGCCCTGCACGATACCGATCTTGCGGGCAATGGACACCGCGGTAAGACCGTAGTCGCCCGTGATCATCACAACGCGGATGCCAGCGCGGCGGCACTCGGCAACGGCTGCCGCAACCTCGGGCCTTGGCGGGTCTTGCATAACGAGCAGTCCAACAAAGGTAAGGCCGCACTCGATGTTATCGGGAGTGTAATCGCTCATAGAGCGGGGAATGGAGTCGTCGTCGGCGCGCAGCGGGCGATATGCCAAAGCGAGGACGCGCAAACCATTCGCTGCATAGCCATCGTTTGCAGCCATGATGCGCTCGCGCATCTCATCGCTCATGGGAGCGACCTCGCCGCGGCAGCGCACCTGCTCGGAAAGACGGACAACCTCGTTAGGGGCGCCTTTCACAAATGCGATACGGGAAGCGCCTTCAAACGGACGCTTGAGCTGATGGATGGTCGTCATGCGCTTGCGGCGGCTCTCAAAGGGAAGCTCCCTCACGCGCGGCATCTCGCGCTCGAGGTCCTCGAGCGTAAGTCCGGCTTTCTGGGCACTCACAAGCAGGCATGCCTCGGTGGGATCGCCCAAAACGGTATACCGGCCGCCCTCTTCCTCGGGAGCAACAAGGCGCGCATTGGAGCACAGCGCGCCGCCCGCCACCAGCAGGCGAAGCTCGTTGTTATCGGCAGCCAGCCACTTCTCGCCGTCGCCCTCGATGTCGCCCTTGGGAGCATAGCCAACGCCAGTGACCTCGTACTCGCGCTCGCATGTCCACAGATGGTTGACGGTCATCTCGTTTTGAGTAAGCGTGCCGGTCTTGTCGGTGCAAATAACGCTCGTAGAACCCAAGGCCTCAACAGAGCTGAGTTTCTTCACCAGGGCATTGCGCTTGCTCATGCGCTGCACTGCCATAGCAAGCGACAGCGTAACCGTGGGCAGCAAGCCCTCGGGAATAAAGGCGACGACCATACCCAGGGCAAAGATGAACGAGGAGGCAAGGCCGTTGTGCACAAAGAGCACGTCAAGCAGGAAGAACACGATGCCCATGCACAGGGCGAACAGCGTAACCTGCTTGGTCAGGCGATCAAGCTGGCGCTGCAGAGGGCTCTCGGAGTCCTCCATGTTCTGCGTCAAGCTCGCGATTTTGCCAAACTCCGTCGCCATGCCGATCTTTGTGACAACAACACGGCCGTTGCCCTCGGAAACCGAAGTGCCAGCGAACACGAGGTTGGGCGTTTCGGCAGCGGTAAGATCGGCCTCGAGCACGGCGTCGGCGGTCTTTCGCACCGGATTGGACTCGCCGGTAAGCGTCGACTGGTCCACCTGCAAATCGGAAGCGCGAACAACACGACCATCAGCAGAGATCTTGTCGCCTTCTGCTAGAACCATGATGTCGCCAGGCACGAGGTCTTCCGCAAGCACCTGAGACTGCTGGCCATCGCGAATAACATTGACGTAAGACGGGAGCATCTTCTTGAGTGCTTCGGTTGCCTTGTCCGCCTGATGCTCCTGCCAAAAGCTAAAGCATCCGTTGATCAAGTTGACCAACCACACGGCAACGCACAGCTCGGGCATACCCGCCACCAGGGCGATGATACCTGCCGCCCACAGCAAGATGGCCATGAGGTGCGTGAAGTTGGAGAGAAATGCCAGGACTGGAGATTTTTTCTTGGCCGCCTGGATGAGGTTCTTGCCGTATTTGGCCTGCAACTTCGCTGCCTGATCGCTCGTCAGGCCAGCAGCGCTGCTGCCCATGGCCGCCAGCGCATCCGCGCCGGTGAGCGATGCGAGCTGCGAAATCTTCTCCTCATGCGATTCGGACACAGTATCCAAGGGTCCTCCTTTCTTTGATTGCGCGCGTGCCCGACGGACATGCGCGGCCGGCGGCAATGCCGCCAACGCAAAGGAAGAATAGCCACCCTTGGGCCTCTTTAGAACAAGACTGTCACCCTCGCACGATTCAACATGCGCCAGGCATAAAAGTGCCGTTAAACTCGGATAAAGAAGGCCTAAAGACACCAGGTAAACGGCTATGTTTAGTCTTTAGCCGCAGTGGCGCGAATCATGCGATAGCCCACACCCACATGGGTTTGGATATAGCGGGGATGCGCCGGATCGGACTCGATTTTCTTGCGCAGCGTGCCCATGAATACGCGCAGCGACGCAAGGTCCGCCTGGTGCTCGACGCCCCAAACCTCATTCAAGATAAAGCTGTGCGTAAGGACCCTGTCCACATTGTGCGACAGCAAGCACAGGAGCTTATACTCGATGGGCGTCAGATGCAGTTCCTCGCCGGACAGGTATGCCACGCCCGCCGAATAGTCGATACGAAGATCTCCGTTCTCGAACGTGGAGCTCTCGCGCATGGGGGCATTCGAAAGGTAGCTCGAGCGGCGCAGGGTCGTGCGAATACGCGCCTGGAGCTCGCCTACCGAAAACGGCTTGGTGAGATAGTCATCGGCCCCCACATCGAGCGCGGCGATCTTATCGGTGTCTTCGCTTCGGGCGGACACCACGATGATCGGCATCTGGGACCACACGCGTATAGCGCGAACGACCTCGATGCCGTCAATATCGGGAAGCCCCAGGTCGAGCAAAACCACATCGGGCGCATTCGTGGCGGCCGAGGCGATGGCGCCTCGCCCTGTAGACTCGGCAAGAAGATCAAAACTTTGGGCCTCAAGCGCCGTGAGCACCAGGTTTCTAACCGTAGCGTCATCCTCGACAACAAGGATTTTTGCATGGCTCTCAATCGGCATGGTCTATATCTCCATTCTCCATACGATGCAAGGGCAGCGTAAACCAAAACGCGCATCCATGCGGCTCGACCGCGTCGACGCCAATGCTGCCGCCATGTGCCTCCACGATCGATTTGCATAAAGCAAGCCCTAGGCCCACGCTCCTTTTCGAATCTGCCAGAGCATGACTTGCCGTGTAGAACGATTCGAACACACGGGAACGATCCCCTTCGGCAATACCGGGGCCGTTATCCTCCACACGCACAACGGCCATGTTGGCATCGGCGCGCGACATAATGCGAATACGCGAGCCCACCTGAGTATAGGCAACGGCATTGTTCAGCAGGTTCACCACAACTTGCACCATAAGACGCGCATCCACGTCGACAAGCAAAAGATCGCGGCTCGACTCGACCTCGATGTCGTGGAACTCGGAGTCCGGGCTTACATGGCGCAGCGCTTCCTCGACGATATCATCGAGCAGCTCCGTTGTCGTCGAAAGGCGTACCTCGCCATTCTCCAAGCGCGTGATCGCGAGCAGGTTCTCCACCGTGGCGTTGAGCCACATGGCATCGGAGCGGATATCGCGCAAAAGCCCTTCGCGCTTCTTGGCGCTCAGGTCCTCGCCATCAGACAGGAGCACATCGGCATTGCCCGAAATTGCCGTAAGGGGCGTTCTCAAGTCATGCGAGATAGACCTGAGTAGGTTGGCACGCAGCTGTTCATTTTTAGCCAGAACGGCAGCCTTTTCGCGCTCCTCAAGCGCCCTTGCACGGGCAAGGGCAAGCGATGCCTCTCCTGCAACGGCCTCGGCCTCGTTGCGCTCCGCGGGAAGCGGGGCTGCGCCCATAAGGCAGATGCCCATGACGCCCACGATATCGGTGCCAGAGCGCAGAGGCAGGTACAGGCCGGATGCCGAAGGAAAAAGCTTCGTCCCAACGCCGACGCTCTCACCGTCCTCCAACGCCCTTCTTGCCATAGAGAGCTCGATCACCGGAGGGGTTGGAGACGCGCCGGCCGAGGAGAAGCTCCTTTGCTCCAAGAAGCCCTCCCCCTCATCGCAGTACCACACAACCGTTGCGTCGAGGAGCCTCGACAGCTGGGCGCCCGCCGCGCTCACGATCTCGCGGCGCGTCTCGCAGCGACGAAAGGCCTCGTCTGCCTCCAGCATGATCTTGGTCCTGCGGTACGCCGTGTGAGAAGCGTGCAGTTCTCGCCTCAGCGTCATGGCAACCGTGCTCGCAATAAGGGCGACCGCAAACATCACGGCAAAGGTAGCAGGATACGCGCGCCCCCAGGCCGTCAACGAAAAGCGCGGCGTGGTGAAAAAGTAGTTATACAGGAGCGCAGAAAGCGCCGATGCGACAAGGCAGTACGCACGCTTTACCGTGAAGAGCGATATGCAAAGAACTGCAAGCACATAGGTAACGACGATGCACGCCTCCATATCAAAGGCAAAGAAGGCAAAGCCCACCAGCGTGGCCGTCACCAAAAACAAGAATATGCAAGCAAGATCGATCGCATAGCGCTTTGGCGTGGGATCGTCGGACCAAGCGAAAACCTTGCTTTCGAGCCAAGAAGCACCCAGACGGTCCCTTCTGCTGTTATCCAACCGCTCGCGCCGCTCCAACATCCGCGCGTCCCTCCCGTTTCATCGGCATCGTTTGCGAGTATCTTACAACCCGACGTGCAAAAGCATCGAAATGAAACAATAGTCAGGCAGGGCGCAGCTCATGCAAAAAGCGGAGGCACGATCCCGTCCGCATGGCTTTTCTCGATATGAAATAAAAGGTCCGCGCACATAAAAATGCCCGCATCCGGAAAAACCCGGACGCGGGCATGCATAGGGGGCTGAGTTTATGGAGCATCGAGCAAAATCGAGAGGCAGCTTAGCCTATTGCCCGAGCGCCTGGACGTCCCTCAAACAGGGATGCGCCGCCCACACATTAACCAGCTACTCGTTATCGCCGGCAGTCATTTGCGTAGCCGACAGCTGGCCCTCGGTTGCCGCAGCGGCATCGGGCCACACCCAGCTGGTAAATGCCGGATGATCGTAGCCCTCGTCCACGGCAAACTGGAAGGCTTCCTGGCGGAAGTTCTCCCACTCCTCAATCTGCGCCGCCCACTTCTGAGCATCCACCATGCGCAGGGCGTCGGCGGCAAGCGCCCAACGGTCCATGTTGTTGAGGCGCAGCATGTCGAAGGGAGTCGTCGTGGAGCCCTTCTCCTCGTAGCCGTGCACGTGGAAGTTGTCATGGTTGGGGCGATCCCAAATCAGACGATGGATCGTGCCCGCATATGCGTGGAAGCAGAACAGAACCGGCTTATCGGTACCAAAGAACTCGGCAAAACGCTCATTGGAGATAGCCTGGTCGTTCTCGGCCGTGCTCTTGATCTTGAGTAGGTCGACCACGTTCACAAAGGTCGCCTTCACGCCGATCTTCTTGAGCATGTCGAGCGCTGCCAGCGCCTCAAGCGTGGGCACGTCGCCGCAAGAAGCGATGACCAAATCGGCCTCATCAAGGCTGGAAGCACTGCTTGCCCACTTCCACTCGGCAAGGCCCTCTTCAAGCTCGGCACGGGCCTCGTCCACCGTGATGAACGTCGGCGCCGGCTGCTTGCCACAGAAGATGGCGTTCACGCAGTTCGTGGACGTATACGCGCGCTCGGCCACGGCAAGCGCCATATTTGCATCGCACGGATAGTACGCGTTGACCACATGGGTGTCGTTTGCCTTGTTGAGCAGCAGATCCACAAAACCGGGATCCTGATGCGAGAATCCGTTGTGGTCCTGACGCCACACGTGGCTGGACAGCAGAATATTCAAGCCGGAGATGGGAGCACGCCAGGGAATCTCGCGCACGCAGGCCTCAAGCCACTTGCAGTGCTGGTTGACCATGGAGTCGACGATATGCACAAACGACTCGTAGGAGCTCCACACGCCATGACGACCGGTGAGGGTATAGGCCTCGAGGAAGCCCTCACACTGATGCTCGGACAGCTGCTCGACCACGCGGCCGGTGGGCGCCAGCAGCTCATCGTTGTCGGCGTCGGCATAGTGGCCGCCATCCCACTGCTTGCGCGTCACCTTGTAAGCGTCCTGCAGGCGGTTGGATGCGGTCTCGTCCGGACCGAAGATACGGAAGTCGTCGTTGAGCTCCATGACATCGGCGGTATAGGCACCAAAGACGCGCGCCGCTTCGGTTGCGCCCCAGCCATGGCCTTTCTCCGCCACGGGAACCTCATGGGCATGGATGTCGGGCAGTGTAAGCTCGTGGCGCACCTTGCCACCGTTTGCATTGGGGTTGGCACCAATGCGCAGGTCGCCTGTAGGCATAAAAGACGTTACCTCGGGGCGAATCTGGCCCTCCGGGGTAAAGAGCTCCTCGGGTTTATACGAGCGAAGCCAGCTGCGCAGCACGCGGAAGTGCTCATGCGTATCCTTGGCAGATGCCAGAGGCACCTGGTGCGCACGCCAGCTGCCCTCGGTCTTCTTGCCGTCGATATGCTTGGGGCACGTCCAGCCCTTGGGCGTGCGGAACACAATCATCGGGTAGACGGGACGCGTCTCGTCGCCCGCCTCGGCGCGTGCCTTGATGTCGCAGATCTTGTTAAAGACCTCTTCGAACAGATCGGCAAAACGACGATGAATTGAGCTGTGGGGCTCGTTGTCAAAGCCGGCCACAAAGAAGTGTGGCTCGTAGCCCATGCCCTCAAAGAACTTAGTGAGCTCTTCGTCGGAGATGCGCGCCAGAATCGTGGGGTTGGCGATCTTATAGCCGTTGAGGTGCAGGATGGGCAGCACGATGCCATCGGTCTTGGGATTCACAAGCTTGTTGGACTGCCAAGAGGTCGCAAGCGGACCGGTCTCGGACTCGCCATCGCCCACCACGGCCACGGCAAGAAGGCTCGGGTTATCCATCACGGCACCGTACGCGTGGGACAGGGTGTAGCCCAGCTCGCCGCCCTCGTGGATAGAGCCCGGAGTCTCGGGTGCAAAGTGGCTGGGAATGCCGCCGGGATAGGAGAACTGACGGAAGAACTTCTGCAGGCCGGCCTCGTCATTGGTGATGTCGGGACGAATCTCGCGATAGGTGCCGTCGAGCAGGGACTGCGCGGTACCGGCCGGGCCGCCGTGACCGGGGCCCATAAGGAAGATGGCGTTTTGCTGGTGATCGGCAATCAGGCGGTTTACATGGCCAAACAAAAAGTTCACGCCCGGAGTGGTACCCCAGTGGCCCACCAGACGATGCTTGACGTCGGGGCGGCCAAAGTCGCGCACTTCGCCCGTCTTCTCATCGACAAAATCCTTGCGCATCAAAGGATTAGAGCGCAGGTAGATCTGGCCGACGGAAAGATAGTTGGCGCAGCGCCAATACTTCTCCACTCCCTCGAGCTCCTCGCTGGAAACGGGCGCATCGAGCTTTTTCCACGGCGTTCCGATAACGGGCTGAGTCATGTATTGCCTCCTGTATTCTCGCCGGTGGGCGCCGGCGTGTAACTCCCAATAAACGATGCGCTGCGTTCCCGCGGCCTGCCGGGCAGGGCAATCGCCGCGGGAGCGCATCTCGCACGCATCGGCGCATGCAAGGGACCGCATGCGTCAGATCTCAAGCGCTTTGATGCTGGCCTCCCTGGCGCGCACCGCTCTCTCCTACGGGGCGCCAAGGCTTAAAAGCGTCTGAAAACACACCCCTTTAGGGACAGGTGGGGCGTATGGGGGAACCGACGCTTATTGGCACGGCATCAGGTACAACAAGCACCTATATCCGAATTGAGAGTATAGGTGGTAAAACGTTTTATCGTTATGGAAAAACGTTTTACCATTGTAAAAACTTATGCATATTGAGGGTCATTATTTGGTTATTTATGCAGCGTGATGGGCTCGTTCGCAGTTTTGACAATCTAAAAGATTACTGCCCCCAGCCCTCCACAGCGCCTTCATATGAAGCATTCGGGCAAAGCCATTTTTGCTTTTACAGCATGAGCCAGGAAGACACGGTCCCTTCCCCATCCCCCGCTAGCGCGGGGAAACGCTGCCCTGCACCACAAGACGCGGTTCGAGCACACGCTCGATGGGGCGTGCCGTCGGCTTTTCGATCCTGCAAAGCATCATGTTGATAGCGTGCTCGGAAAGCATGGTCACGTCCTGCTCGATCGAGGTCAAGGCCGGCTCGAACAAGGCATCGGCGGCGCTGTTGTCGTAACTCACTACCGAGTAGTCACTCGGCACACGACAGCCGCGCTGATACAGACGCTTGAGCAAGCCAAGGGCAATGTTGTCGGAGCTTGCAAAAACGGCCGTGGCGTCGGTATCCAGCACGTTTGCCGACGCCTCGTATGCGTCGGAGATGTAGTAGTCGGTCTCGACCACCAGCGAGGGATCAAATGCCACGCCGGCTTCGGTAAGGGCACGCTCATAACCGGCAAGACGCTTGCGGCCCGTCATGGATTTGGCCGCGTTGACCATGCACGCGATGCGCTCATGGCCCTTCTCCAGCAGGTATTTTGTTGCCATGTAGCCGCCCTGCTCATGGTCGAACAAAACCTTGTCGCAGGAGAGGTTGTCCACCACGCGGTCGATCATCACATAGGGAACAGGCAGATGAGAAAGCTCATCGACCAGCACGCTGTCGTCTGCAAGCTCATCGGCAACAACCAAGAAGATGCCGTCCACCCCACGCGTGACGAGAAGGGCCAACAAGTCCAGGTCGTTTTCGGGCAAGCCATCGGAGTTGGTAATGAACAGGGCATATCCCTCGGCACGGCAACGTTGCTCTAGGTTCTTGGCAAGCGAGGAGAAGAAGCGGCTCTCGATGTTAGGGACGATGAGGCCAAGTGTCTTGGACTCGCGCATCACCAGGCTGCGAGCGATCTGATTGGGAACGTAATGCTCACGCGCCGCAACCTCCTTGATGCGGCGACGATTTTCCTCCGAGATGCGGCAGGGCCGGTTGTTGAGCACGAGGGAAACCGAGGAGGGAGAAAGCCCCACCTCGTTGGCAATCTGCTTGAGTGTCACCTTTTGAGCCAATGCGATCGTTCCCTTTCCGCGCCTGCATTTCCGTGTGGTCAACAACTTTACCACCTCAGGAGGGAAAGCGGGATGAGAAGCGAGGACCCCAGTCCCCCGATGTCAAATCGAGAGCCTACGCCAACGGATTGTTACTTAAAGAAAGGTGTGCATGCCCAACGAGTTCTTTGAACGAAACTGGTTTATTTCGTTAACGAGATGTTAACTTTCGCTTTACTTCGAAATACGTTCACCGAACAAATGGCACCGTTCGAAATTTTTTTCCAGTTTTCGAAAAAAAAAAAAATGAATCGCTATTCTCGATTTCAGGCAGCGCCCATATGCATCGATGCTCCGCAAGCGTTGTAGAAACGAATGATAACGAAAGGGGTTTTATGCTTGAAAACTGGCTAGAACCGCAGTGCGTTTCGCTTCACAACAAGGTAAACAGCTACGAAGAAGCGATCGCGATTGGTGGAGACCTCCTTGTCTCAGCAGGTAAAGCAACCGAATCGTTCACCAAAAGAATGATTTCTGCTGTCGAGGAATTCGGCCCTTACATGGTCATAGCCCCTGGCATTGCCATTCCTCACGCTCGCCCAGAAGACGGAGCACTTGCTGTCGGTCTGAGCTTGATCACCCTCGACACTCCCGTTAATTTCGGCAGCCCCGAAAACGATCCCGTGAGCCTCGTGATTTGCCTCTGCTCGACAGATTCAGAGTCGCATCTCGATGCTCTCGCAAGGCTGGTTTCGCTTCTCGAAGACAAACGCAATGTCGACGAGATTCTCAACGCAGCGGACGTGTCTGAAGTCATGGATCTCGTCAGCCGCTTTTAACCCAATTTATCTGATCGATTAACCCAAGAAATGGATGATTCACATGGATAAGCGCTACAAAATCACTGCACTCTGCGGCATGGGCCTTGGAACGAGCAGCCTTGCCCGTATGGCAATCATGGACTACGTGAAGAGCCACGGCATCGATGCCACCGTCACCGTCGCTGACATCGGAAGCGTCAAGAGCATCGACGCAGACATCATCTTGACCACCAAGAGCATGGCAAGCCATATCACTGACGACATTCGCAGCCGCACCACGGTCATGTACGTCACGAACCTCATCAAGAAGGACGAGATCAACGCAAAGCTTGACGAATTCTTCGCTGGTCAGGCTGAGTAAAAGCTGCCTCCTGCCTCCTATTTTTTAATTCCCGTCCTTAGTTCCCCATCGATTGGAAGCGATATGGATATTCTTGCCTCCATTGGCAACTTCATCATTTTCCAGGTGCTTGACCAAGCCCCCATCTTCCTGGGCATCATCACGCTTGTCGGTCTGCTCCTGCAAAAGACCCCCGCAAGCGAAGTCTTCGAGGGCGTAATCAAGACCATCGTCGGCATGCTGATTCTCAATGCCGGCGCAGATCTTATCTCCAACACCATCACCCCCGTTATGCAGCTGCTTAACAATGTCGTTGGCGTTAACGGCGTTATGCCCATGAACGAGGCAGCATTCGCCGTGGGCATGTCCACCATGTCCGAGACCGTCGTATCTATCTTCGTCCTCGGCTTCATCATCCACCTTGCGATGGTGTTCCTCATGCCCAAAAAGGATATGAAGAACGTCTACCTCACGGCGCACATGATGCTGTACCTCGCGGTTTTCCTCGCGCTTTCGATCAACTGCATCCTCGGTCTTCAGGGAATGCCCCTTATTGTCACCTGCGCGATTCTGGCTGCACTCTACTGGACCTTCACTCCTGAAATTCCCCGTGCTCTGGGAAAGAAGTACTTTGGTGAGGACTTCACCCTCGGTCACGCAGCACAGTTCGGCACCCTCATTGGCGCACTCTGCGGCAAGCTGTTTAGCAAGCACGCTGAGGAGGAGGACGCTGAGAACATCAAGCTCCCCGGCGGACTCTACCTGTTCCAGGACGTCACCTTGGCGCTCTCCCTCATCATGCCGATTCTCTTCGTCATCATCGGTCTTGTTGTGGGTCAGGGTCAGGTCGAAACGCTTTCCGGCTCTCAGAACTGGGTCGTCTTCCTCATCATGGAAGGTCTGAAGTTCGCTGCCGGCGTATCCGTCATGCTCTCCGGCGTCCGCATGTTCCTCAACTCCATCATCCCGGCATTCAAGGGTATTTCTGAGAAGCTCATCCCCAATTCGGTTCCCGCTCTCGACTGCCCCGTTTTCTACCCGTTCAGCCCTTCCGGCGCTATGTTCGGCTTCTTGGGCTCCATCCCCGCCGGCATCATCGTCTGCCTGCTCACTGTTGCCCTCAGCTCTTCCGTGGTTGTCTTCCCGAGCCCGATCATCCTCTTCTTTGACGGTTGCACGGTCGGCGTGTTTGGCAACAAGTACGGCGGTTGGAAGGGCGCTCTCCTGGCTGGCTTTGTTTCCAGCTTCATCGCTCACCTGGGCATCATCGCCCTCTACCCGATGATGGGCTCGATGTTTGGCACCGGCCTCATGCTTTCGAACATCGACTACGCCGTGTTCTGGCTCCCGGTCCTCTTCGTCATCAAGCTTATTGCAGGCATCGCATAGCCGTTCCCGCAAAAAGCCTTTCTCTCCGTGCGGGTGCCTTGCCAAAAGGTGCCCGCACTTTCTTTTGGAGGCATTTATGGCATTTATCGAAACAGTCCTGGGAAAAATCGATCCGTCAAACATCGGCAAGACCGATGCCCACGACCACCTCATCAGAAAGGGCGGTGTCGAAGTCATCACCAATGGAAGCGACTTCGACATGCCCAACGAGAACAAAGCCCTCGAGGAATTGGAGCTTTTCAAACAAGTTGGCGGCAACACCCTCGTCGAAATGACCCCCATCGGCAGTGGGCGCAGTATCGAAAGCCTGCGTGAAATCAGTGCAAAAAGCGGCGTTAACATCATTGCGACCACCGGCTTTCACAAGTCGGAGTTTTATGACAAGTCTCACTTCCTGTGGAAATACGACACAGAGCAGCTTGTCGAGCTCCTCGTTGCAGACGTATGCGACGGCATTGATATCTATGATTACGCCGGCCCCATAGTCAAAAGATCGGAAGGCTGCGCCGGCGTCATCAAAGCGGCATGCAGCCTGCAATCAATTACGACTGTCGAGAAAAAAGAGCTTCGCGCCGCGGCAATCGCTTCAAATATAACCGGTGCGCCCGTTTCCCTTCATCTTGAGAAAGGCACGATGGCGCTCGAGGCGATCGATATTCTTCTCGAAAACGGGGCCAAGCCCAACAACATCATTCTTGGCCACATCGACCGCAACCCGGATTACTACTACCACGAGCAGATTGCCAAGCGCGGCGTTTTCCTTATTTATGATGGCGCCGCCCGCGTAAAGTACTACACGGACGAGGTAATTGCCCGCCTCATCGAGCATATGGTCGAGGCTGGATTCGAAGATCAGCTGCTGATGGGTGCCGACCTGGGAGGAAAATCGTACTTCCGCTCCTATGAGGGAGGCCCCGGCCTCGGTTACAACCTTGGCATTTTCACTCCTCGCCTTCTGGCTTCGGGCATAAGCCAGCAAACGGTAGACAAGATGCTCATCCACAATGCCCGCCGCGCCTTCACGAACAAAAAGGCCGGTGCCTAGATGAAGAAGGATCTGTATTTGCTAAGGCACGGCCAAACGCTCTTTAATTCCAAGCATCTCATTTCCGGATGGTCCGATTCCCCTCTTACCGAGAAGGGAATCAAGCAGGCAAAGCGAGCCGGCCTCTTTTTCCAAAATAAAGGGGTCCATTTTGACCATCTCTACTGCTCAGATCTTCATCGAGCAGTAACGACCTCAAAGCTTGTCGCGCCCAATCTTGCACCCGAAATCAAACAGCCGCTTCGCGAATGGGTCTTTGGCTATTACGAGGCAGAAAGAGTTGCCATAATGCCTCGGGCGCCTTTTGGAGACTACTTTTGCCAGTTTGGCGGAGAGGCCCAGTCGACAGTGCGCGACCGCATGTTCAACTGCATCCACGACATCATGGAGCAAGACGACACTGAGTGTGTTCTCGTTGTAAGCCATGGGCGCTCGTGTAAAGAGTTTTACGACGCGGTTCTTGGAGAGGCAGCGAACCCCAACGACAAGGTACCCGGCAACTGCGGAGCGATCCACTTCTCCTATGAAAATGGCAAGTTCTCGGTTGTGAATCTTTTCACGCAAGAGGATTACGCGCAAGAGCTGCAGCTTCCTGAAATTGACTAATTGATCTCAGAGCTCGACCGCACCGATAACGGCCAGAACGCAAGGGGTCGATTCCGGAACTCTCCGGAATCGACCCCTTTGTTGGTTGGTCATTTCCGCCTCAACAGGCGTCATGGCCCTTACTCTTAACGAGCGCTACGTCCACCGTGCAGCTTCTTAATCGAAAGCCCAACAGCTAGCACGCCTGCGATTGCCAGCAATGCGGCGCACTCCATAGCCGGGGCGCTGCTGTCGCCCGTGTTGGGAATCTTGCCTGCAGTGGTCTTTTTCTTTCCGGCAGGCTTCGTGGTGGCAGCAGGCTTTTTGTCGGTATCAGGCTTATCGCCCTCGGCGGGAGCGGCCTTTTCCGTATAGACGTTCTCGAATATCATGCTCGCTACGGGCGTATCCTGAGTCTTCTCGTAGAATGCACCGTTATCGGTTTCCACCAGCTTGACGGGGAAGATTTCGTAACTCGACTGGGCATCGGTCGCAATCGTGTACTCATGGCAGAAAATCTGGTAGACAGCGTCGGAATACGTCCAGTTTGCCACACCTGTATTCTTCTCGCGCACGCAGAAGCCCTCACAGGTGATGTCGCGAACCTGGCTCTTGGGACCCTTGATGGTGAGGAAACCCTCGTACTCCTTTTCGCCATCCGTAACAACGCTCGCCGTCACGGTCACGTCGGCGTAATCCTCAATCTGGCCGACGCCGACGTTGAAAATCTCAAGCTCAAATTCCTGCTTGCCCGGAGCGATGTCGCCGCCCTTCTTAACGACCTTCGTGAAGGGGAAGCTATAGGTGACGGATTTCTCACTTGTGATGAAGTGGATGTTCTTATAGAGATGCAGGAAGCCCTTGGCCTGCTCGACGCCATCGTGCTCGATAAGATCGATGGTCGTGCCCTCGCTGTCGACGGCAACGGCTTGCGTCAGGTCGAAATCACCGTAAATGACGGGGTTATCCGAGAGCGCGGGGATATTCTCCACGTTTGTGTTCTTGGCATCGACCTCGGCCGCGTAGACTGTGAAATCGCCGCCACAGCCAGCCGGTTTTATGCCCTCGAGCGTGACCTTTGCGCCGCCCTTAATGGTCAGATCGCCGCGTGCCCACAGGCCGGAATCCGCAGTAGAGGTCGATTGGACAGAGCCGCCATCAACCGTTAGGTTTCCTTCGGCGAACAGACCGGGGAAGAAGCTTTTCGCCACGACGTTAGAATTCGAGATGCTCAGGTTGCCGCCCGCGGTGCCACCGCGGGAGCTGATGTACGCGGCGTTGCAATTGTTTTCCGTCGCTGAAATGTCGACCACGCTGCTGTTTTTGATAGTGAGATTGGCAGCGTCAACGCCCGCATATAGCGCATGCGACGTGAGCTTCGCGTTATCGACAATAACCGAACCGTCGCTGGCAATGCCAATGCCGCCCGGGGCGTTAATGCTAAGGGTCGTTCCGCATACCGAAACGCTACCGACAGCGCTTATGCCGTCCTTCGTTTCCCCCGCGACGTTAATCGCAAGGCTGCCCAAACCTGAAAACTCGATGTTCCCCGCAGCCTTAATGCCAAAATTGTCATCAAAGGTAATGTGATTCTCGCCCCGAAGCACGATGTTCAAATCGCCCGTCAATTTCGAATCGATGCCACCGTAGTCGACCGCGTTTGTGATAGATGCGTTGCTTAGCGCAAGGGTCTGCGCGCCGGGATCGTACGTCGCCGTTCCCTCACCACATGCAATAGTGAGGTTATCGCTGGTGAACTGCTCGCCGTTAACAAACAGGTTGTACTGCGCTGTCTCGGCAAATGCCATCGCCGGCAGCATCGCCATAGTGAAGGCGAGTGCTAAGGCAAAACCTATCAGTTTTCGCATCTTGCTCATGACGCTCCTTTCGTCCTGGTGAACTCGCAAAGGAGTGAAACCGGCGTTTGACGCGCCCTAGTGCAACCATGAGTACCGACGGTTGATGTCGAGGTCGCTGCGGCATGTGTCCGACGGCAGTCGCGGTGGCGCCGTTTTCGATAGCTTTGCGATTTTGTGTAGCATTATAGATGGTACAGGGAGCGAACGTCCTGCCCATATCGTCCAGCGGCCCATTATCCACTGGCAGCGATGGACACATGGCCCGGAAATACAAGGCTTGCAGGCACTTGGACGAATACGTCTTTGCTGGAAAACCATGTAGCTATAAGCGCCGTCTCCGCGACGGCGAGCGTAGAGCTGCCAAGACTGGGATGAAACATGTTCGCGCTGCCGATGGCGTTGTGCTTACTACGGCAAGCGTTATTTTTCAACCTATGTACCTGCAGAATGTCGGGAGGGGCGCTGCTGTTAATCTTTGTAGCGGCGTCAATGAACCTGACACTGATTATCGGCATACCAGTTTCAAAATGCTCGCACCCGGAAAAGGATTCTATATTGGTCTGTATGTGGATACGGATTCAGATGAAGTTTTCGGTGAGTATGAACTTAGGCTCACGTTTTACGACTCGCTTGGGTATCGGTATGAGGAGCTCTTCCCGGTTTTCGGTCAAGCAGTTTGATCCGCAGGCCGATGGAAAGGCGTGCGTTGCCACGCATACTGTTGCCGTACCTCTCTTGATTGACGGAACCGAGAGATTCAAGAACGCTGGGCTGTGTGATTCTCTCGTGGGTTATTTGGGGGATGATGAGCGAGAAAATTAGATGGCGCCTTCTACCCGTTGAAAATTTTTTGCTTGCATTCAAAGAAATTAACTTGTAGGTTAATTACATACAAGTAAAGTATTAAGGAGCGTGAATGACGAAGGAAGATTGGCAGCTTAAGCAGATAGCTGACTTCTTCTATCTGCTCGTCAATGGAAGTGACGCTACAGGAAAGGACATACTCCAAAAGAGGTTCAAGAAGGAAATAAATACTCTAAACGCACTTTACGACCTGATCGAAAAGATTGACGAGCTTGGCTATGACAACGGAATCGATTTCGCGTTCAATACGAACCGGTTCGACACGATAAAGGGCACCAAGCTGAGCCTTATCGAAATACGTAGGTTCGGGAAGACATGGCGAGTGATCACCTATTGGAGCAAGAAGAAAAAGATGCTTGTGATGCTGGATGCTTTTGAGTCTCACAAGCACAAGGACATGAATGAGATGCTGAAGCAAGTTGGTCCGCTGGCCCAACATGCGATTCGGCTGATAGGGGACGGTGAGTGACATGGCTATGAAGGTGTCGCGTGAGGAATTCCTTGGCATAGACGAGCCTTTGAAGCCGAATTTTGAGAACGTTGCCGCGAAGATGGCGTTGGATTTTGAGGCTGACGTGTTCATGCGCCTCAAGGAGCTCGGACTCAAACGCAAGGATCTGGCGCGACTGCTCAATGTGAGCCCAGCTGCGGTTTCGAAGCTGCTCACCGAGAACTCGAACATGACATTGAAGACCATGGCCAAGATTGCGACCGCACTTGGCTGCGAGATTTCACCGTTCCATTTGAATGGCGTAGCTGAGGTGAGCTACGTGGATTTTGATGCGGATAGCGAAACCGATACAGTTATTGTTCCTAACGAGGTTATCTCTACGCTTGGTTTGACTGCTTCGATTGGGGATGATGTGCCGCCCTCTGGCAGCACACAAGTTGTTAGCAATGCCAAATCTGTCCCTGTCGCTGTTTTTAGGAGGGTTGCAGCATGAGTGTCGGAAATTGGCTTTCGCCTGTTCAAATCGTTGACTCGAAAGTGCTCGGTCTCAACCTTTCGGTTGCGGATGGTTTTGAGGGCGGGGAGACTCACTTCTCTCTGACCATGAACTCTTCCTTGGGCGCTCCGACTATTGTTGACGGTAACTATGTTTGCAAGTGCGTATTGGAAGCCGTCGGCAATTGGACTGTTGATGAGGAAGGTGCGGAACCTGCATTTTCCGCATCATGCAAGCTCGGCATTGTGATAGCCGTTCCCGAGGCCGCGTTGGAACCTGTGCTCGAGGATGAGAGGGACACATTCGTCGTCGCTAACATCGTATCCATTGCTTATGGCAAGATTCGATCAATCATTGAGAGCGTGACAGCAGAGAGCGTCGTCGGCAGGCAGACAATCCCGGCTATCGATCCCTATGCATTTGTTGATTCTCTCGGTTTGAAGAAGGGCGCAGAGGCTACCGAATAGGTCTTCTGAGATGGAGCCGAATTGGAGCCGAATTCACCTGCGGAGTCGAACGAGAGCCTAGAATCCTGAACGCAGATCGCCAACAAAAGCGCAGGCCTGGCGCTTGTTGACGAAAATGGCGATGCTTGGTGAGGGGCTGGAATGTCCTCATAACCCGAAGGTCGTAGGTTCAAATCCTGCCCCCGCGACCAAGAAATCGGTAAGGCGGGAACTGGGGAACTCTACTAGGGAACTAGGGAACTTTACTGTTGAACTGAGGAACTTTACTAGGGAACTAGGGAATGACTGGGGAAAACTCGGACAGCGTCTTGGCTCATACATAAGAACTGGCGACGGTGATCATAAGATGTCCTCTTATGAAATCGATCGATACATCGAGAATCAATACCGGAGCGCGCGCAACGATGCCGTTGTCGTTGAGGGCGCAACGATAGATGACTTTGACCAAGATTTGCTCGCGGGATGGCTCTCACGCGTGAGGGCGACAACGCTGGGCAGGTCCGCTGCCTTAAGCGATGAAGAGCTCATGGCGAATCGGCGTGTAGTTTCTCCCGATGCCGAAGGGGTTTTGAGGCCGACCGTTGCCGGCATTATGGCGTTGGGTTTTTGTCCGCAGCAGTTTTTTCCTCGAGCCAATGTTGTGTTCACGGCATATCCAACACCGAAAAAAGGCGAGGTGGGGAGAGCCGGGGAACGCTTTTCTGATTCGGTTGATATTGACGGGCCAATACCCGTCATGGTGGTTGATGCGGTGCGGGCTGCATCGCGAAACATGAAGCATGGCGCAATCGTAAAAGGTGCATTGAGGGAAAACGTGCCAGACTACCCGTTGGCTGCGGTCCGCGAGGCTGTTGCCAACGCGCTGATGCATAGGGATTATTCTCCCGACGCGTTGGGCACCCCGGTAATGGTCGACCTTTATCCCGATCGCCTGGAGCTGTCCAATCCTGGCGGCTTGTTCGGTTCGTTGACGGTTGAGCGCTTGGGGCAACGAGGCGCAACGGCGTCGAGGAACCAATTTCTAGCTCGAATTCTCGAGGATGTGCCGTATTCCGATGTTGATGGCAGGGTCGGCCGTGTTGTCGAAAATCGAGGCTCGGGCTATCCGACGATTAATAGGGAACTCGAGCAGGCCTTGATGCCCGCGCCGATTGCCAAGAGCACTCTCGATGAGTTTGTCTTGATCATGAGGCATCGACGTATGACAGACCAGGAAGGCCGGTCATACACAAAGGAAAATGTAAAGACGGCCATCCTCGGTTACATTACCGATCGTGAGAGCGTAAGCACGTCGGAACTTGCGAAGGCGTCGGGGATGTCAATGAAAACGGTACGCCGATATCTGTCCGCGCTTATGGAAGAGGGAATTGTCGAGGGAATCGGGATGGCCAACAGCCCCAAGCGGCGCTATCGTTTGCGTCGGTAAGAGCAGTCTGGTAGCTCGCCGGGCTCATAACCCGGAGGTCGTAGGTTCAAATCCCGCCCCCGCGGCCAAGAGCTTGCAGCTCGGGGGCGAACGTCCTGCCCATATCGCCCGGCGGCCCATTATCCGCCGGCGGCGACGGACGCATAGCCCGGAAATGGAGCCGATGCGGCCAAGCCCCTCTCTCCTTCCTCGCGTCCGGCATCTGGCATCTACGGCTTGACGATTTGCACATAGGGGCGACAATATGCGCGCCGCCCTTGCAGAAAAGTGAAATAATACTTGGGGTATCTACCGTTCCAAAATGCCCGTATCAAAGAGATGCGGGCGCGATCGCACAAGGGGGAAGCCGTGAACAAGCACGCGAAGCCCAGGAAGAACAGCGGGCGCAAGACGGCCCGCGTCGCGCTGACGGTCCTGCTGGCGCTCTGCCTCGTCGGGATCGGCGCGTTGGCGGCCTGGCACTTCCTCGCGCCCAAGGCGGACGCCGGCGCCACCGTCACCTCCTTCGACGGCATGTCCGACGACGAGATCCGGGCCGAGCTCGACCGCCAGGTCGAGGCGAGCCGCATGACCATCTCCGTGGCCGCCAAGCCGCAGCTGAAAGACGGCCGCGTCCGCGTGAACGTGGTGGACGCGCAGGACTCGCGCTTCGGCCAGCTCTTCACCCTCGAGCAGGACGGCAAGGCCCTCTACAAGTCGGGCGTCGTGGACCCGGGCAAGACCGTCGAATGGGTCGACGCCAAGGACGCCCACGCCGGCGAGGCGACCGTCACCGTGAGCGCGGCGGACGCCGAGACGGGCAAGGCCACCGGCAACCCGCAGTCCGTGACGGTGGAGATCGTCGAGTAGCGCCCATCGGGCGGACGGCCGGGGAGCCCGCCGCAGCGGGACCCGCGCCCCGCCCATCCGCCGTCGCCGTCGCATGCGGCCTCGCGCTCGCGAC
>OLPC01001000.1_pt1 | contig 25996 bp, 26 predicted proteins | sample 1672341 | NCBI WGS metagenome assembly OLPC01 (sample SAMEA3136673, study PRJEB25190) | human gut metagenome | reverse complement strand
TCGACACCATAAGTGTTTTTAATCAATTCAATTATGAGTCGTAATCCACGTATTGACAATAGGAGGTCACTTCATATTATCTCCTTTGGATGAACAATAACCATTTTGACTTCCGTTTTTCGTATCATGGTTAAGTAGTAAAATATGAATTTTTAAGCCATCAGCAATTCCTTTTAAATATTCCATATCTTCTGTATCTTTAACATTATTTGCTTCTGTTTTAATAGTTAGATTGCGAATATTATCGAATAGATCAATAATAACTAGTCTAAGAAATGGATGAGAAATTAATGTTTCCGTAACAACTTCGAGTAATAATATATCATCTTGATTTGAAGAAGTATCTTCTAAAACTATGTTTTTATTGAAACAAAAAACTACAGAATCATCCATTTCAAGATTCATCAGTTTCAATCTTTCTGCAATCAAATCCTCATCGTTATCTAAACAAATATAGAGAACATCACATTGGATCGTATTGTTATTAAGAAATGGAATGCCTTTAGAAACTGAATTTGCGAGTTGTAATGCTAATGTGGATTTTCCAGTTTTACTTCCACCAGTTAAAATACTAACCTTATTTCCTTTGATAAGAGAATCTACAATATAGTTGTTTTCAAAATATGTTTTATGTCTGATCTCATTTCCGGTGATAAGTTCAATATTATTATCCATTGAAATACCCTGTTTCTTCCCATACTTTCTTATCTGGACAATAGTAGTTGTATTCGCTTGAATTGTCTTTTTTCATAGCATAGCCAAAATTTAAAACACCTTGTTGAAGACCGATTCGAATGTATTGGGCATCTTTCCCAATGGCTTTTGCTAATTCACTAATAGGAACATTTCTACCTGTAAAAACAGGCGTTTTAATATATAGTTTTGTGTTTTCCATACAAATTTTCCTCCTTTTTATTTTGTTGGAAAAAGAAATGTTTGCTATAATGCTTACGTGAAGACATTATAAAAACAGTTCTTCATTTGAGTAGATTCATTAGATGCGGTGACCAAACTTTATCTAATGGATCTTTTTTTAATGTTCAACATACATAATAAATTTTCCTCCTTTAAAGATTGTCAATGAGTAGCAAGTAAATTATTGTTACACAAATGCATATACTTGCTACACCAACAATATACTACCTATAGAAAGTAAATGCAACTCATAAAATTGAAAATACTTACTATTTTTAATATAATGTAATAGGGACAGAGGTGATAATATGGCATTTGCAACTTATATGAAAAACATTCGATTGGATCGTGAAGAGTCACAAGTTAGCATGGCGAAAAAAATGAATATTAGTGTGACTGCACTTAAATTAATTGAGAATGGAACCACAAAATTTCCTAGTGATAAATTATTAGAGAATATATGTGAATATACAAAGAGCAGTCAAAATGATGTGATTATGCATATTTTATTTGATGAAGAAGACATAAAAAATAGATATTTGGCATGCAGATATTTAGCATATATGTATTTATTAGGATGGAATATTACCGTTAGTCCGTTTGAATTACATTTAACAGAAAATTATATGCGTACTTTTGATGCGAAAATTATAAAGAAAAGGGAAAATAAGAATATAGTGATCGTTGCGAGTTGCAATCGTTTTTTTGAGAGAATATCTATAAATGATGTATTGGAAGATAAAAATTTTATTGGTTATTTAGGAGATGCAGTGTCATTAACATTATCTATCATGGATTCATTTAGAGGATTACATATTTTATTCGACAATAAAGATGAAAAGCAGCATAAAATGTATGATTTATTTGAAGAAGGAAAATATCGTCATTTAGACTTCTATATCGATGTAGTCCTGTTCGATCCTAATCGTAGTGAGGTTGTCGACAATAAAAGGGTTACCAAATAGTTTAAATAGACTATGTTTTCTTAATTAAATATTGCGTATTGAATGAAATATAAAATGAATTAAAATGAGTAGTGACAGGAGGAAAAGGGAATGAAAAAAATAATGGCAAGTTTATTTTTGTTATTATGCGTATTTGGATCACCCGTTATTGAAATCCATGCAGAGGGTGTGCAAGATGATAATCCGGTTGAGAATACGTATAATAACGATGAGAATCAACATGAAGATTCAAATGACAATTCTACGCAAAATACAGCTAATAATAATGACAGCGAAAAAGATGCTAATAGTGATTATGGAATTTTGCTATGTTCTGGAAATAAAGGTAAAAAATAGTGCCAAATAATATAAATAGGTCATTGATTGGCAATATTTTAAAGAGCATTAGGGTTGAAAAAAATATTCCAATGAAAAAAATAGCATCTGCTTTGAAGGTAAGTGAATCTACTGTTTCCCAGATTGAAACAGGTAAGAATTCAGCAACTAAAGAGAAGATAAATGAAATTTGTCATGTATGTGGTTGTTCGTTTGATTATAAAACCGATAGAGAAAAGATGATTGATTTAGTTCTATATATTTATACTCAATATTCAAATTTATCAACAGATGAAATGAATTCTGCAATAGAAGAAGTTAAAAACAATTCTTTCATTAGCTGCTCTTATGCACGATTTGAGTATTATCTAATTCTATATATGGATGGAATTATCAATCAAAATAATGAAGATGTACAACTGTTTAAAAGAATTCTTGAAATAGGGAAAAGTTCATTTTCAAATAAGGAATTATCTATTTATTATGATATAAAAGCACTAGAAAAAATGTATTTGAACGATAGTATAAAAGCTTTGGAGTATTTAAATCAATCGTGATTATATGATAATGAGTTTTTAATGAATCATTATCATTATTGCAGTATTTATTTGAATTTAGGATATTATACTTTGGCACAAAAATATATTCGCAAAAGTATAGAGATTGCGATTAAAGAAGTTTCTTTTGACAGATTATGTTATTTATTATTGAACCAAGGAGTGCTGTATTTGAATACAGAACAATATGTTGAAGCTGAAAATTTGAATCTAAAGCTGTTAAAAGAATCAAAAATACGAAATGAAGAATTTCTAAAATATTGTATTCTATCTAATTTAGTATTGATTTCTTTACTACAAAAGAATTATGAGAATGGATTTAAGTATTTAGGAATGGTAGATCAGAAATACTTGGAAGACGATTATGATTTAGTTTTGTATAGGATTTTGCTCCATTTATTTATTAAAGATTATACATTAGCAAAAAAATATATACGCCAATCTCTAAGTAACAATAGTATAGGTAAATATTATAAGAATTTCTTTCAAGGTTTAAAATACTTGATTGATAATAAGCGTGAAAAGGCTATTGAGCGTATAGAAAGTTGCTATAATTTAGCTTTGACTGCAGGTGAAGTTGACAGAGCTATGTTAGTTTTAAAACTACTAAATGAGTTATATCTTGATCATGGATTACAAAATAAATTAAAAAAAGTGAAAGAATTACAAGAAAATTTCTACAAGATGTCATATGCGAATCAAATAATTGAAGATATAGGGTTAAAACTTAATTAAAAAATTGGGATTGTTTTTTTATTACAATTACTTTATATTGAAATCAGAAAGAGCTCTTTTGTAAAATAAGGAGATAATTATAATGAAAAAACTTAGGATTATGATTTGTGTTTTTGCACTTACAAGTTTATTCTGCGTGCCTGTTTTAGCTGATTCATATGTTTTAGGATGTAATTCTTCACAAGGGTTAGCGCATGGAACGGCATCAACTAGTTGTACTAATAATTTATATACGCATTCTTATACGACAAAAGGAACTGCTGCAAGTTTGAGTCATAGAATTTCAGTTTATGTAGCTGATGAATTTGGAAATACGATGAAGTCTGCTTCATCTACGTCATCATCAAGATATGCATCTACTACATGGAATGTTAATACATCAAAATCTCATAAACATGCGGCTGCTTCAGCTTTGTTTATGCGCAGTGTGGAATAATATAATATTTGGAATGGCTAGATGAAAATCTAGCCACTTCTTTTTAGAGGAGCAGGTTATGAAGAAAATAATAATGGTTTTGGTTATCTTTATATCAAGTATTATTTTTTATGATAGTTATGTTAACTTGTCACAGAAACAATATAATGATGTGATAAATCTGAGTTACAAGTTTGCTCAAGAAAACGATATGGAAGTTGTTCCAATTGATTTACAATTGAGTGAAGATAAGCAAGAAAGAACAAAACAATTTAATCAGGTGTATTCTTTTTTGCAAGAACATTCGTATCCTTGTTTTGTTGGCATAGTTTCTAAAAATATAAAAACGAAATATGTATATCTTCCAAAACAAAATAAACTACCAATTTATACAGAAGAAAATAAAACGATTGATTTTACTAAAAATAGCGATCGTTATTTGTCTTCTTCTTATAAGGATAAAAATAGGTATGCAACGATTGATTTTATTGATCAAGATTATCATAGTGAATACAATAATGTGCATAGAATAAAGACTTTTGCGAATTATATAGAAGATTGGAATGGAAATACACTATTTCCGTTGTATTTTGTCACAAATTCCAAACAGGATTTGTTGAAGGATTTAGAGAATACGAAAATATTATCTGAGTTGAAAGTGGATGGTGATATCACAACTTCCGATTTTTCTACAGGAGTGATTGACTATTCATTTCTAAAGAGAATTTTGATGTATTTAGCAATTGCGTTTTTATTATGTCTTTTATCTGATGCATTGACATCTAGAAAAGAAGTATTTATTCGTAAGATGCAAGGTGCTACTTCATGGTTTATATATAAAAGACTATATGGAAAATTTTATTTGTTAAGCATATTGATGTTTGTATTAACACAAGCTTCATTATATTTTCTTGTAGTTCAAAATTTTAGACCTGTTACTCATGAACTAATTCAATATTTATTGCAGTCTGCTCTTCTTTTTGTACTTTGTTTGATTGTAGTTGGATTTATAATATATGTCTTATTAAGTCAAATTCAATCGGTTGTTATATTGAAAAAATCTCAGTTTAGATGGATTTCAATGACTCTGTTTATATTGAAATGTGTCTTTTTGATTTCAATATTTATACCATTATTGACTTCGTTCAAGTATACATCTCAAGTGGTTCAGGATGGGTATTACTTAAATAAATACAAAGAAACCTATAATAATTATCTTCGTTTAGAGGGTGTTAATATAAATATGTTTTCTTTGGGATACCAAGACGCGATGAGCCAGTTGAATGAAAAGATTCGAGAATATCCATATATATATGAAGATTTCTCAACCAAAATAAATCGTGATGGGGATGAAATAACATATCCTTATATCATTGTAAATGAGGAGTATTTAAAGGAATATGATTTATATAAGGATGGTAAGCCAGTTAAAACATTTAAACCTGGTACTCTTTATGCTCCAAAATCAGTGAATATAGATGAAAGTTATTGTTTGGCTACGGAGTGTGAGTATGATCAACTTGATGATGGTTATGTCATGCTTTCGCATAGTTTAAGAGAGGATAATTGGCATGTAAAAAATCCAATTATTTATGTTGTGGATGAAAACTATGATATGAGTCAATTTGGTATTTTTATTAAGGATAAAGATAAAACCGTAAAGAAGTCCATTAATGATTTCTTGAAATCTAAGGGATTGTATCAAAATATGAATTATGCGTATGAAAATTATGATTATGGAAAAAAGACCATGGTAATCAATAAATTGATTATAGATTCAGCTATATTACTATTTGTATATGTGATTGTCTTATTCTTGTTCCAGTATCAATCTATATACTTATATTTTTTAGAAAATCGAAAGATTATTTCTTTAAATTGTTTGTTGGGAAAAAACATCTGGCAAAAATATCGTGATTTTATTATTGTGAATCTGTTTGTTTATCTTGTCTTGCTGTTGTGGATGGTTCTAATTGTAAAAAATATTTCGATAATAGGCTTGTATTTGTGGGTATTCACAATTCTAATCGATTTTATGATAGCTCTAATTTTTAGAACGTATTTTGAAAGAAAGAAAGTGTTGTTATCCTTGAAAGGAGATTTGGAATGAAGGTAGTAGTTGTTGATAAGATTCATAAACAATATCATGATCATGTGATTTTTGATGATTTCTCAATGGAAATAGAACAAGGAAGTTTTGTTGCAATACAAGGTGCTTCAGGATCAGGAAAATCTACATTGTTAAATATGATTGGTCTTTTGGATTCTCCAGATAAAGGAAACATTGTGATTTTTGATAAGAAAAATGTAAAACCATTTTCTAGACAGGCCAATAAATTGTTAAAGGCAAAAATAGGATATTTATTCCAGAATTTTGCGTTGATTGATAATAAGAGCGTGTATTACAACTTGTATTTGTCTATAGATCACTTTTCATTTCCAGATAAGAAGGAAAGAATTCTAAAAGCACTTGAAGATGTGGGTTTAAAAGGTTTTGAAAATAAAAAGATATGTGAATGCTCTGGTGGAGAACAACAAAGAGTTGCCTTAGCTCGACTTTTAATCAAACCATGTCAACTGATTTTGGCAGATGAACCTACAGGAAGTTTGGATTCAGTAAACAAAGAGGTTGTATTTAAAATCCTAAAGAAGATGCAGGCACAGGGAAAAACAATTGTGATAGTCAGTCATGATGAAGAGCTTGTAGAAAGAGCGGATCGTATAATAAATATCTAAAATGAACTTTAAGCACGCGCATAAGACGCAAAAATAACTGAATGTGCTTTAAATAAAGAAATATTCAGTTCTCTAAACGTTAGTTTATACTTTCGCAAGAAATACAAAAAACCACTCAAGAACTTATGGTTCAGAGTGGTTTTTTTATGCATAATGGTTTGAAATGTGCTATTCATCTAAAGCTTGTATTTCACATGTACTTTTTTGATGTCATATATAGCTAGTACAAGACAGAGTATTTCTGAAATCGTACAACTGATCCATATACCATTGGCTTGGAAAAGTGATGTGCAGATAAGTAGGGAAAGAATCACAAAGATAATGCCTCTAGATATAGATAAAATAAAAGCTTTCTTTGCTTGCTCAATAGAGACCATATATCCGGTTGTAATCACTACATGTCCCATGATTAAGAAGACAGGACTAAATAGTCGAAGTGCATGAATGGTTGTCATGTAATTGGTGGTATTTGCTTGAATAAAGGCACCAGTAATATTTGCTGCGAATACTTGCACAAAGCCAAACAAGGCTATTCCTGCAATACTCACAAGAACTCTGGCGTATCTATGGAAGGTTTGAATGGCTTTTTTATCATCTTTTCCATAAGCGTAACTAATAAGCGGTTGAGTTCCTTGACTGGTACCGACCATAACCATAAGAACAAGGTTATATACATACATTAATACAGTAAAGGTTACTAATCCATTGGTTCCAAGCAGTTGGTTGATGCGAAAATTAAAGGCCGTAATCATAATTCCTGGAGATATTTCTGAGATGCAGTCAGCTAAACCTAAAGGGATAATCCGTTTATATTCTCTAAAGGGGTATTTGGCACGTACAAAGTGAAAATGCGATTTATGACTAAATGCAAAGTGGTAGAAAAAGAATAAAAATGTCATCATTTGGGATAAGCCGGTTGCCAGGGCTGCCCCTTCGATGCCCATCTGAAAAGGTCCCATAAATAAAGGATCTAACACTAAGTTTGTGCAGGCACCGATACAGATGCCAATAATAGATTTATGCGGAAAGCCATCGGCTTTTAGTAAGACCTCAAAACAATAGGAAACAATGTAAAAGAAGGCGAAACAAGATAAAACTTGAATATAACTGTTTGCGTATCCAAATACATCTTTATTGGCTTGCAGGATCTTTGTGATGGTATGGGAATGAAAGAAAGATACCAGTGAAATAAAGAGGGCAATACAGGAAATGACAAGGGTATTCATAGTAAATACTTCATGCATTTTTTCTTCTTCTTTAGCCCCACGGTAGATAGCCATGATGGTGCTGGAACCAACCGCAAATAGTACACCTACAGAAAAGATCGTTGTCACGAAAGGACTCGCTACATTGATTGCAGCTAGTGCGGTATCTCCTTCATAATGGGCTACAAAGATTCCATCGACCAGGGTATATAGATTAAAAATCACCATCGAACAAATAGATGGAATCACATAATGTAAATATTTTTTTAACATCAAATCACCGTTCTTAGTCTAAACCTTGGTATAATACTAAGGTCAAGGTGATTGTATGAAAAAGTATTATAAAATCAATGAAATCGCTAAGCTGTATCATATTCAACCGGATTCTCTACGCTATTATGAAAAAGTAGGATTGATTCATCCCATGCGTTCCAAGAAAAATTATCGTCTATATACCTTGAATGATATTTATATTTTAAATATCATTCGTGATTGTCTAAAGCTGGGATATGATACTCAGCAGATCAAAGCGTATCTCGATCATCGCAGTGTAGATCAAACGATTCAATTTTTAGAAGAAGAGGAACAGTTGATTCAAAGCCAAATCAAAGAACTCAGTCAGAAACTTTCCTCGATTCAAACGCGTATCCACGCTATCAAGGCGACCAATGAAATGCGATTTAATACCTTTGAAATCTTACCTTATCCCCAAAGATATTGTCGGTATTTAAAAGAACACATCGATCAAGACCAAGAAATCGATTTTCTTTTAACCAAATTGACAGAGTCAATGGAAGAAGATGTTTCGATTCTCGGTAATATGGATTCAGGAAGTATTATTGAGTTTAAGGATCATGCCTATGTATATACGAGTGTTTTTGTGCTGACAAAAGGAGAAGTGTATGATTTCTGTCTGGAAGCAGGTATGTATTGTACATATACGTATCGTGGGGCTTATCAAAGCAAGCAGATTTTTCAAGAAATGAACCAATGGATCAAAGCGCAAGGATATGAAATTGCTTCTCCGTATCTGGAATTTTTATTGATTGATGTACATGAAACAAAAGATGTAGAAGAATATGTTACCTCCATTCAAGTGAAGGTCAAACAATGAAGGATGTTTTGGCATCCTTTTTTTGTTGACAGAGAATTTTAGAGAGCCATAATATGGTTGTATATACAACTATATGGAGGCGCTTATGCAAGCTGCAAGAAAAATCACAAAAATAGCTCGTGAAGCCCAAAACTTAAATCGTTTGGCATTAAAAGATAAAAAGATTGGATCTTCGGAATTAGATCTGATTCATTATGTTCGGCATCATCCTGGATGCACCCAACAAGAAGTCGTAGAAGGACTGCATGCGGAAAAGGGGGCTATTGCCAAAAGGGTTTACGCTTTACAAAAGAAGGGATATATAGATAAACAAAGGGATCCACAAGATAAACGAAAATGTCTTTTATATCCAACTTTCCAAGCCCAGGCATTGAAACAATCAAAATCAGATATTGAAGACCTCTTTTATACCTGGCTTTTAGAATCTCTAACGGAAAACGAAAAAGAGCAGTTTTTAGAAACTTTAGATCTGCTTTATAGACGCAGTAAACAAGAGAGTAGAGCTGGTTTTCCCCATGTGTTAAATAGGGTGAAAGGTCTATGAAAAAGCCTTCTGTATTAACGTATTTCAAGCTTGAATGGAAGGCTCTAACAATCGTTACGATCTTTGGCCTGATTTATAATATTGGTCTATTAGCAGGCCCCTATTTTGAAGGACAGCTTGCCCAAAGTGTTGTTGATTACGCAAAGCAGAAAATCTCTTTTGATGCGATTGTTAAGCTTGTAGTTTTCTATTTATTAACGATTATACTTGTGCAAAGTGCTCGCTTTTTAAAACGGAATTACGTGCGTGTTTTTGCCAATAATACCAATAAGCGTTTTAAACAAGCTATCTATCATACAATCGTCTATTCGCCTTTACAAAACATTGAGAAAGAAGGAACCGGTTCGATTTTGACTAAAGCCATTGTCGATGCAGATGATTGCAGTGAAGGTATGCGAAAGTTCACTACCGAACTCTTCGATACATGTGTAGCCTTATGTGCTTATGTAGGACTCTTGATGTACTATGATGTCAAATTAACCTTGTTGTGTCTGATCTTTGTTCCAATATCGTATCTGCTTGCCGAAAAGATGAAAGGTCTTGTTCAAAGAGAAAATATGCACTTAAAACAAGTAACGGCGCAATTGAATGAAGAAACGCTAGATCGCGCCAACAATGCTTTAATGTATCGGGTATATGGCAGAAGTCAAGCTCGTACCCAAGCTTATGAAGCTATTCTAGATCAATATGAAAAAGCTTCTTTAAACGCCAATATTCCCTTTATGGCCTGTCCACCATTGTATGAAACCATTGCGCTGTTAGGTGTATTTCCCCTTTTGTATTTTGGCGCGAAAAATGTTTTGTCTAATACATGGAATATTGCTAGTTTTACAACCTATTTTGCCTGCTTTATAAAGCTGGCTGTGAAATCGAGTAAGTCTGCTAAGCTTTTTAATGCCGTGCACAAAGCCCAGGTTTCGTGGAAGCGAATCTATCCTTATCTGCAAGAAGACAAAGCTCCAACAAGCTCTAAAGAGCCCATTGATTCTTTACAAGTGCAGGATCTCTCCTTCCATTATCCGCATGCCAATTATTTGTTTACGCATCTTTCTTTTCAATTATCAAAAGGACAAATGCTGGGGATAACTGGCAAAGTAGCTTGTGGCAAGAGTACGTTGGGAAAACTCTTTATAGAAGATTTGCCATATACGGGAAAGATTTCCATAGGAAAAGAGCATGTAACGTATTTAGGGCATGATTTGCAGCTTTTTAATGCATCTATTTATGACAATATTGCCTTAGGTGAAGATATAGACGTCATACCCTATCTGAAAATGGTTTGTATGGATCAAGAAGTTGCTGCAATGGAACAAGGTATTTTCACAAAGCTTGGCAATGAAGGCGTTCGCTTATCCAAAGGCCAGGCCCAAAGAATTGCCTTAGCCAGAACCTTAGCCCATGCCAAAGAGCAACTTGTTTTAGATGATCCCTTTTCGGCTTTGGATGTCCGTACGGAAAGGCAAGTTTTTCAGGCTCTGAGAAAGTGGCAGAAAGAGAAGATCATTTTACTTATCTCGCATCGTTTGATGATGTTTGACCAAGTCGATCAAGTCTTATTTTTAGAGCAGCAGAAAGGTATTGTTGCTACGCATACCCAACTGATGAAGACATCTTCAGATTATCGCGATTTGGTGAAAAATAAAGGAGAAAAAGATGCTTGTGTCCATATGTAAAAAAGTGTTACGTACGCATGGGCTTTTAACGATTGGTCTACTTCTTTCTATTGTAGGAAGTATTCTATTAGCGGTAATTCCACCTTTGATTTTAGCGAAGATGATGGATACTTTAGCTTTGCATCAAGTCTTGTCGGTAACGCTTATTGTTGTATATTTTATCTTTTACTTAGCGGAAAATCTTTGTATATCTTTGCGGGATACCTTAATGGTTGCCTTTGGGCAAAAAATCAGTCATGCTCTGCGCAGTGCGATGATGCAATTCTATACGACCCTAGATACAGATACACTCAACCAACAAGCTCCTGGATCGGTTGTATCGCGCTTTTTAAACGATGTGGATGCTTTAGAAGACCTCTTTACTTCTGGTGTACTTTCTTTATTTGTGGATGCTTGTACGCTAGTGAGTATTTTAGTTGTCGTATTTCATAAAGCTTTTGGGGCCTTTCTTTTACTAGTTATCGTATTGCCTTTCTTGTTTGGGTTTACGCGTTTTGTTCAAAAATCAATGTTGAAAAATGAAATAGACAATCGTAATGCCATCGCTAAGACCAATGCCATTCTTCCGGAAACCGTACAAAACTTATTGACGATACAAAATTTAAAAGTGCAGGCTTTTATGGAAAAGCGCTATGGAAAGGCGATTCAAGATAGTTATGAAGCCCTGCAAAAAACGAATTTCTTCGATGCCATCTATTCGCCTGTTGTTTTGATTTTAAATGCTTTGGTTATCGGTTTACTGGTTTTACTTTGTGTGGATTCAAAACTCGATTTATCGCTATTTGGCATGAGTGTAGGGACGGCCGTTATGAGTATGCGGTATATATCAAAAGTATTTGAACCCATTGAAAGCATTGGTATGGAAATTCAAGTCATCCAGTCATCGATGGCAAGTATTCATCGTATTCATGATTTTTTTCAATTGCCGGTAGAAGATGTGACATATAAAGCAGAAACAGAAACTACAGATCCGATTATTTCCATCCAAAATCTGTCTTTTGCCTATCCGGGTGGAAAGGAAATCTTTCATGATTTTTCTTTGACGATTCAAGCTGGCGAACAAGTGACTTTGCAAGGTCGAACAGGCATTGGCAAGTCAACTTTGTTTAAATTGATCTTAGGCTTATATACGCCAAAAAAAGGAAGTGTGCACATCTTTCATCAAAATCCAAGTACTTTACTTCCATCCCAAAGAAGAGAATTATTGGGGTATGTTGAACAATCGTTTCATCCGGTAAAGGGAACCATAAAAGAACAAATCACCTTATTTGATGATTCGATTTCATTGTCCGAGGTACAAAAAGCCTGTCAAATTGTTGGCCTTTGGGAGTCTATTGAAGCCTTACCGGAAAAACTAGATAGTCCGTTTCAACCCGAGATCTTATCGCAAGGGCAATGGCAGCTTCTTTCAATTGCCCGAGCCATTGTAAAAGATCCTCCTTTGTTGCTGCTGGATGAGATTACCGCAAGTCTAGATCGTAGTACAGAACAAGCAGTTTTAACCGCCATGGAAAAGGCTATGAAAGATCGAACGGTTTTATCTATATCGCATCGTATATCCGCAATTACCGGGAAAGTGATTGAAATCCAAGGCTGATTGCGTGCGATAAAAATGTTGTATAATAAATGTATCTTTTTATTTAAAGAAAGTGTGGTATTCGATTATGTTAGAAAAAATAAGTGAACCAAAAGATATAAAGGCTCTATCGCTTAACGAACTGGAAGCCTTAGCCGATGAAATGCGGCAAGCTTTACTATTTCGCTTAAGTAAAAAAGGTGGTCATTGTGGCCCTAACTTTGGCATGGTAGAAGCAACCATTGCGCTACATTATGTATTTGATAGTCCAAAAGATGCTTTTGTGTTTGATGTCAGTCATCAATCGTATTGTCATAAGATGTTAACGGGAAGACAAGAAGCCTTCACAAAGGAAGAAGCGTTTGCTTCGATTACAGGGTATTCCAACTTTGAAGAAAGTGAACACGATTTCTTTAAACTGGGACATACTTCGACTTCGATTAGTTTGGCTTTAGGAATGGCCAAAGCCCGTGATTTACAAGGCAAGAAAAACAATGTGATTGCCATTATTGGCGATGGTTCTTTAAGCGGTGGACAAGCCTTGGAAGCTTTAGATTATGCTGGGGAATTTGACGGAAACTTGATTATTCTTGTGAATGACAATGATATGTCGATTGCCGAAAACCATGGCGGCCTTTACAAAAGCTTAAAAGCTTTACGTCAATCCAAAGGAACTTCGGAAAATAATATCTTTACATCCTTTGGTTTGGATTATTGTTTTATCGAAGATGGCAATGATTTAGAGGCATTGATTACTACTTTCCAAAGGGTTAAAGATATCAATCATCCGATTGTCGTTCATATGCATACGCAAAAAGGAAAAGGATATGCGCCGGCTGAAAAAGATAAAGAAAGCTGGCATTGGTGTATGCCGTTTGATCCTAAGACAGGAAAGAGTCTGGTTGCCGAAGAAGAGGTGTCCTATGGTTCTTTGACTTGCGATTATTTAATGGCAAAAATGCAGGAAGATCCAACTGTGATTACTCTGGTTGCGGCAGTTCCAACCAATATTGGTTTTACGCCAGATAAAAGAAAGGCTGCAGGGAAACAATTTATTGATGTAGGAATTGCCGAAGAGCTAGGGGTATCCATGGCTAGTGGATTAGCCCGTAATGGAGCTAAACCGGTTTTTGCTACGCATGCAAGTTTCCTGCAAAGAACGTATGATCAATTGAGTCAGGATCTATGTATCAATTCCAGTCCAGCTACGATTCTTGTCAATACAGCAAGTGTCTATGGGATGAATGATGTCACGCATTTGGGTATCTTTGATATTCCTATGTTATCTAATATTCCTAATTTGGTTTATTTAGCCCCAACGAGTAAGGCAGAATATTTTGCGATGATGGATTGGAGCTTGGCCCAAGAAAAGGTTCCTGTTGCGATTCGTATTCCTTGTAATGGCGTAATTGAAGATGAGCGTCAACCTGATACCGATTATGCTTGTCTGAATCGATATAAGGTAGAACACGAAGGCAGGAACATTGCCATTCTTGCTTTAGGGGATTTCTTCCAACTAGGTCAGGTCTTGCAGCAGGCATTAAAAGAAAAGGGCATAGATGCTACATTGATTAATCCTCGCTTTATAACTGGTTTAGATTGTGCCTTGTTAGAAAAATTAAAAGCCAGTCATACCAAAATCGTTACTTTAGAAGATGGCATTTTAGATGGTGGCTTTGGTCAAAAAATTGCTTCTTACTATGGAAACAGTACGATGAAAGTCTGGAATTATGGCTTAGAGAAAAAATTCTATGATTGCTATGATGTGGAAGAAGTCTTAAAAGAGGTACGTTGTACACCCCAACAAATCATGGAAGATATTTTGAAATAAAGAATGAAGAACTTTTTTGAAAAAAATGAAAAAATTCAAAAAGTTCTTTTCATTTTGTTTCATTTTGCGTAAACTGAACCTATAATAGGTGGGAAAAGATATGAAGCGAGTCGCAATAGTAGGTAGTAGTGGAGGAAATCTCTATGCCCAAGGGGGAGATGATCCCTACACAATGATGGATGAGATGTTTGCGCAAGGCTCTGGCGTAGACATTGAAATTAGTTTTATTCAGTTTATTGGTGCCAGTGGATCGATGGATACAATTTCCATGGATGCGAAGGCCAACTTGTATTTTTTAGAGCAGGGTCACTTGTGTGAAAGTGAAACAAAAACGTTAAAAGAAATCAATCAAATGGCAGCACAAATGGATGCCAAATTAGCCATTCAGATTGAACAAGGGCAAATTGATGCTTTGATTTTATTGAGCTGTGATCCGAAGGGTGTGAATCATCAAGCTTTGATGATGGCAGCAAAAAAACAAATTCCGGTTACGGGGACCGGAGGTACTTCTATGGCCAATGCCCAGGCTTTAGGTTGTCGGGTCATCAGTGCCAGTGGGACAACTGGTACAACCAATCGGCCCCGCGCCATTAGTGCTATGGCTGCTTTGGCTAAAGAATGGCATTTGAAATACCAACCAGTCATTAAAAGTGGACAGGCTAAAGTCCAACAAGGAAATGTTTGGAAACGAATCAATATTCATGGCATTATGATGGCTTCTTTGCCAGGTTTTATTGCGATGGCTTTGTGTTTGGCTCTATCCAAAGTACCTGGTTGTTCAGGCTTGGAAAAAGTCTTTAATGACTTAATTGCCATTTTACCAGTTATCTTAGCTGCAATTGCTGCTCGGCAAGTTTCAGGACTTGATGAAGTAGGCATTGTTGCCGGCGTTATTGCGGGAAGTATGGCTAGTGATGGTGGCATCATTGGCGGCTTAATTGCGGGAATTTTAGCTGGTGTACTTTCGTATTATTTATTGAATCTATGTTTTATTTATTGAATCTATGTTTCTCACATAATGTTCCTGGTACGACGGCGAATATTATAGCCGGTGGTTTATCGGGTTTGGCAGCAGGGCTGGTTGGAATGGTTGGCATTGCGCCAATTGCGCTGGCTTTAGGAAATGGAATTAATTCGTTGATTACTTTGGCTTTGAAATTTAATCCGATTCTTGCAGGAGGATTTGCCGGTTTTGCGATTTGGTTTGCCTTAATGGGTGGTGTGTACCATGCCGCTATCTTACCCATTGTGATGTTGGAGATGGAAGCCCATGGTTTTAGCTTTCTAGGTAGTATTGATATGAACTGTTTAGTTATGGTTTGTGCCGGCATTCAAGTAGCCAATATCCTACATCCTAGAAGAAAATCGGATCGTGTGGCATGTATTCCAAGTCTTTTTATTAATTTAGTATTTGGAACCTTTGTCGAAGCGGCATATCCATTTATGTTTGCCAGTAAGAAAGTCTTTGGGGCAACGATATTAGCAGCTACTTTATCGGGTGTTTTAGTTGGCTTTCTTGGCGTAAAGGGAACGGCTTATATTCCCAGTTTCATGGCACCATTTATGGCAAATCCCAATCATGGCATACAAACTTTGTTTTGTATGATTGTTTCTTTGGCTTTGGGATGTTTCTTGACATTGCTGGCAAATCTATCCGAAAAAACCGAAGGATAGAGGAGCGGATCGATTTGACAGAAATTGGATAAGTGATTAGAATTAAACGTATAAAAAAAGGACATAGTCCTTCTTTTTTTAGAACTCGGTATGAATAATATTCATGTCGAGTATGAAAGGAATCTATTATGAATTTGAGCGATTTTGGAATTTTGTTGGCCATTATAGTGTATCTATGTGGCATGGTTTTTATCGGTTTTAAAGTTATGGACCGTAATAAAACCGTAGGTGATTTTTATTTAGGCGGACGTCAGCTGGGTCCATTTGTGACAGCGATGAGTGCCGAAGCTAGTGATATGTCTAGCTGGTTATTGATGGGAATTCCCGGTTTAGCGTATTTATCTGGTATTTCCGATGCTGGTTGGACGATTATTGGTCTAGCGGTAGGAACGTATTTAAACTGGTTGATTGTTGCCAAACGTTTGCGTTTATATACCGAAAAAATTGGTGCAATTACCATTCCGGAATTTTTCTCCAAACGTTTTCACGACACAAAGAATATTTTAATGTTGATTGCAGCTATTTGGATTATTGTTTTCTTTATTCCGTATACGGCAAGTGGATTTGTCGCTTGTGGAAAATTATTTCATTCCCTTTTTGGAGTGAACTATCATGCGGCAATGATTATCAGTGCTTTAGTTATTGTGATTTACACGATGTTAGGAGGTTTCCTAGCTGCATCTACAACCGATTTTATCCAAAGTATAATTATGACAATTGCCTTATTAATTGTCGTATGTTATGGCATTGGTATGGCTGGTGGCTTAGATCTTATCTTCTCTAATGCCGCTTCTTTACCAGGTTATTTGAGCTGGACTCAATCGTATGATGTGAATACGCATACAGCTATTTCATACAATGCCTTAACGATTATTTCCAAAGCTGCCTGGGGCCTTGGTTACTTTGGTATGCCACATATTTTACTTCGTTTTATGGCTATTGATGATCATAAAAACTTAGTTACATCACGTCGTGTCGCAACGGTATGGGTTGTGATTTCCATGGCGGTATCGGTTTTAATTGGAATTGTTGCCTTAGCCATGACAAAAGTCGGTGTCCTTGATGTATTAGTGGGAGCGGATTCGGAAACGGCTATTGTGCGAATTGCCCATTTATTAAGTACCCATGGTTTTGTGTTTGCCCTTGTTGCAGGAATTATCTTATCGGGTATTTTAGCTTCGACTATGTCAACTTCAGATTCTCAATTATTAGCTGCTTCAAGTTCTGTATCGAATGATATTTTAACTGGATTCTTTGGCTTAAAATATGATCAGAAAAAACTTTTAAATATCTCTCGAGTTTGTTTAGTAATGATTGCGGTAATTGGTATTGGTTTAGCTTGGAATCCAAATAGTTCGGTATTCTCTATTGTATCTTTTGCCTGGGCGGGATTTGGTGCTTCGTTTGGACCACTTGTCCTTTTGGCTCTATATTGGAAAAATGCCAATAAATGGGGAGCTTTATTTGGTATGTTAAGTGGCGGCTTGATGGTCTTTATCTGGCACTTTATTATTAGCCCTATGGGTGGTGTTTTCTCGATTTATGAATTGCTACCAGCTTTTGTGCTTTCTCTTATCGTCAATGTCGTAGTTAGCATTCTTACTGGTGGATCTTCTAAAGCAATGCAAGAAGAGTTTGAAGCGGTCAAAGGAATGAACTAATGGATATTAAATATTTACAATTGATTGAAGACATCAATCAAACGCATAGTTTGACCATGAGTGCACAGCGCTTAGGGTATACTCAGTCGGCATTGAGTCACAGCATTAAGAAAATTGAAGCAAAGTTGGGGATAACTTTATTATCACGTACCAATCATGGCGTGGCGTTAACTTCGGAAGCAAAGTTTTTATTGCCTTATATTCAATCAACGACTTCACAATATCGCGCTTTTGAAGAAGCCGTTAATGCGTTGCATGGTTTAAAGAAAGGTTCCATAACGATTGGTACCTATTCTAGTATGGCCATTCATTGGTTGCCTTCGATGATTTGTGCCTTTCGTAAAACATATCCAGAAATTCAAATTCATGTACGAGAAGGATATGCGGATGAAATCTTGCAGTGGATTCGGGAAGAGACAGTGGATTTTGGCTTGATTTCTAACATTGCCGAACAATCGTTTGATTTTCTTCCGTTTTATAATGAACTTTTATATGCGGTAACCGAAGAAAGTTTTGTCTGTCCGGAAGCTTGGCAAGGTAAGTTTCCTATGAAAGCTTTTGAGAAATATCCTTTTATTGCCAGTGAAATTGGGGTAGATAATGATGTGGTCAATGCGCTAAGAAATGCGAAAGTTGAACCCAATGTACAATTTTATTGTAAACAAGATCAATCGATTCTTGCGATGGTACAAAATGGTTTAGGGGTAACCTTGTTGCCAGGCTTGATTTTGAAAAACGCGAAGCATGTAAAGACGATTCCTTTACAAGAAGATGTCCAACGTACTTTAGGCATCATGTACTTATCCGAAAATCAACTTTCGATTGCCGCAAAAGCTTTTATCGAAGTAGCGCAATCGATGATTCAGAATAAAGAGGTCCCAAATTAAGTTTTGGGATTTTTTTCTTGATGAGCTACAATAGGTGCAAATAGGAGAACACTATGAAATTTGAAGAACTAGAAATTGAACCGAAAATTATTCAGGTATTAAATCAATTGGGATATGATGAAATGCTTCCGATTCAAGAAAAAGTGATTCCTGTTATGGAAAGCGGAAAGGATTGTTTTGTGCAATCACGAACTGGAAGTGGAAAGACCATTGCGTATGGCTTACCCATCATTGAATCGTTACAGGAAAATGAAAGAGAACCACAGGCTTTGATTTTAGCGCCTACACGTGAATTGGCAGTACAGATCACCAAAGAATTAACCTTACTAGGTACATATAAGCGCGTAAAGTGTTTGTCTTTAATCGGGAAACAAGCGATGACAATGCAGGCGGAAGATTTGAAGCAAAGAACACATATTGTCGTCGGAACGCCAGGGCGTGTATTTGATCATTTAGAACAAGGAAACTTCGTTTTAGATCAAGTAAAGTATTTGGTTTTAGATGAAGCTGATGCTCTATTGAATCCGGATTTTTATGAAAAGATTGGGAAAATCCTTGCATATTTTCCACATAAACCACAAATCTGTTTAGTTAGTGCAACCAAGAATACAGCAGCGCAAGATTTTATGGATACGCATATGGCAGACTTTGTATCCCTTCGTATTGATACCAAAAATGAGCAGATTGAACAATATGCCTTACAGGTACCAGAAGAGCAGAAGTTAGAAACTATGGTACAAGTTTTATTGCAGACTTGTCCTCAAGCTTGTGTGATTTTTTGTGCAACGCAACAAAGAGTGCGCGAAGTAACCCAATTCTTAAGAGCCAAAGGTGTTTCGGTAGCTGGCATTCATGCGGGTTTAGATCAAGCGGAACGTTTTAGCGTATTGGATGCTTTTAAACAAGGTAAAATTCGCTTGTTGGTGGCAACCGATGTTTTGGCTCGTGGCGTAGATATTGAAAAGGTGGATTTTGTCTTAAACTATGATGCCCCTTCGACACAAACCCTTTCGATTCATCGAATGGGAAGAAGTGGACGGATTCATCAAAAAGGGAAAGTACTTACGTTTTATGTTTCGGAAAATCCCTATATGGCAGAGCAAAAGAAGTGGGACTTACAACCCGTGGAAGATGAAGCAAAAGCCTGGAAGACTTTACAAGAATGTCATCGTCAAGTAACGGATAAAGCGGCCTTGGTTCGTAAAGATGTGACGTGTCTGTATTTAAATGTGGGAAAGAGTAAAAAGATACGGCCAGGGGATATTGTTGGGGCTATCTTACATATTGATGGTTTAGAGATGGATGACATTGGTGTCATACGGGTGCAAGACCATCAAAGCTTCGTGGATATTTACCATAATAAAGCAGACTTGGTTTTAAAAGGTCTACATACAATTAAGAAAAAAAGCGTAAGAGTAGAAATCTCTCACGCTTAGAAGAATAAGTGTTCAATTAATATTTTTAGACCTAATAAGATAAGGATGCCACCACCAAGGAATTCGGCATACTTTTCAAATAAGCTACCTAATTTCTTTCCAAATAGAACACAAAAGAAGGAAAGAATAAAGGTTGTGCAACCAATGGTGAGTACAGCTTCGAGAAGGTTTACTTTTAAAAAGGCAAAGCTTACCCCGACAGCTAGGGCATCAATACTTGTCGCAATAGCGAGAATGAGTACATCTTTGAAAGCTAGAGATGTACTTTTTTCATTGTCTTCTTTTTCTTCTTTTCCTTCACGTATCATATTGATTCCGATAAAAGATAATAAAATAAAGGCAATCCAGTGATCAAAAGTTTGAATGTATTCGGTAAAGCGAATACCTGCAAAATAACCAATAGCAGGCATTAAGGCCTGAAAGAAGCCAAATGCGAAAGCTAAGATAAAAGCGTATTTTAGTAGGTCTTTTTTATCAAGACTCATCCCTTTAGCTAGTGATACAGCACATGCATCCATTGATAAACCAATACCTATAAAGAAAATTGACAGTAAATCCATTTTGTTTCCTCCAATAAAAAAGACTTATACGAAAAAAATTTTTTCGCATAAGTCTTGTTTTTTACAATAAGCCAGATTCGTTTGATCAGTATGTTGACTTAAATACTTACGTTTGTAAGATAACTACTCCCTTATGGATGTTTGTAGTTTACCAAAGAACGGTCTTAGATTCAACGCAGTTTGGTAACCTAAAACTAACTATTTGTAGAAATTATAAATACTTGTTTCCCCAGTCTCGCATAGCCTGAAATACTTGATCTAATTCTTTGGCACTTTCAGTTAGGGAATATTCTACATGCGGGGGAATCTCATTGAATTGTTTGCGTAGAACAAGGCCTTGATTTTCGAGCTTTTTTAGGGTTGAAGTTAAAACGGTATTTGAAATATTTGGAATAGCTCTTTTTAATGCACCAAATCGCAGGGCTTCTTGTTTGGATAATTCGTAGATGATTCTTAGATTCCATTTTCCTTGAAATAGATTGATGGTTCGTTTTACCGGACATTCCTTTTCTTGCTCATTGATATCTTCCATTTTTTATCCTCCAGTCAGTTTTTTCTTACCAAGTCAGTTATTTCTGCGTACTTGATAAGTTTTTGTTACTGAAATAGTATATAGACGGTAAAACACTGTCAATATGAATTTGATAAAGGAGGAAATTTTATAATGGAAACATTAAACACATTGATTAGTCGACACTCCGTACATACGTATACTGGAGATGCTGTATCTGCTTCTGATTTGGAGAAGCTTTTAAAAGCAGCCAATGCGGCACCTGTAGGGATGGGACTTTACGACCAGGTACATTTAACGGTTGTAAATAACCAGGATTTTATTGCGAATGCGGATACGGCAACCATTATGTAGACAGAAGGAACACATCCTACATACAATGTTCCTACACTTATTTTTGTTTCGGCAAAGAAACAAAATCCAATGCTTGAAGGCGTGATGATATCTAGTGCTGCTATGGTAGCACATAATATGGTCCTTGAGGCTACTGACCTTGGTCTTGGAGCTTGTTATTTATGGGGCGTACTTGCGGCAGTATCTAACACACCTGATTTGTTGGCAAAATTGAATTTACCAGAAGATTATGAATTGCTTGCTGCCATCGGAGTTGGACCTACTTCGGAAACTTATGAAGCAAGAGAAATCCCGGCTGACAGAATTTCCATTAATGTTATAGATTAATCCAAAAAAGCCAGAATATATCGTATGATATGTCCTGGTTTTTCTTTTGTTTATTTTTTGCGCTCTTCCCACACGTGATACAGAATATCTTTGAGGACCAGCATGGCATCCTGTTGGCTATACTGATATTCTTCATGCAATTCATCTAGCATCGTGGCAATTCGAAAGGCGTAATTAGGAATATTTACTTCGGATTGGTATTGAATGAGAATGGGATATTTCTTTCCCCATGCTTCTGTCCAGTTTACTTTTTCACTCACTTTGTCATTGTGTTTTTCAATCATTTCATGAATTTCATTGATATCCATGTCAAACTCTATCAGCTCACCGAGCGAAACATGATAAATTTGTCCAAGCTTCTTCGCTTGATAAATATCGGGAATTGTTTCGTTGGTTTCCCATTTGGAAAGAGTTTGTCGACTTACATCTATCTTTTCAGCAACTTCTTCTTGTGAAAATTCGCTTTTCTTTCGGGCATGGAATAAACTGTTTCCTAAATTCATCATCTTTTCCTCCTGTTATTTCTGATTTTATTTTAAAAGAATAAGCATAAAGGGTCTACCAATCTATGTTGACAATGTTGCTCTAGTTTTTAACAATTTTGAAGCTTGTACGCTACACAGATAAAAAGCCGATTAGCCTATGAACAAAGGCTATTCGGCTTGTTGACTGTAAAATGTAAGGAACTATTCGCCTTCACGATCAATAAACATAATCAATAAGGCAATGATTAGTAAGACGACACTGACCAAAATGGTATGAATGCCTAAAAAGCTTAAACAGAGATTTCCTAAGATGGCGCCTAGAATAAAGCAGAAAATCACAAAGTAATACAACATGGATTTTTCGAGGAAGTTGCGATCTTTGGTATGTAGAAAATGAATGAAGTGATCGGTACCACTGCGAAGGTTTCCGATACACATTGTAGTCGCAAAGCTGTTTCCATGAAGTTTACGGAAAGCTTGTACTTGGATTCCACACGCAAAGGAAGTTAAGCTGTTTGCTACTAAATTATAGTCCGTTGGAATAAAGGCTACAAAGCATAAGAGAATGATTTCTAGCAACACTGTGAATTGTCGCCAATGAATAAATTGAACTTTTCGAAGCCGTATGGTTTCACATATTGCTATCCCCAAGGCAAAAGATAGAACGGGGAACAGATAGTGAAGGCATGTTGCCCATTGTCCCTGGCTGGCATTTACACCTAATAACAGGATGTTTCCGGTTTGGGCATTAGCGAATACTTGCCCACGATATAGGTAAGAATACGCATCCATTAAACCACCGCTCATAGCTAGGAAGGTGGCTAATTCAATTGATTCTGATATTTGTGTGGCTCTTTTCATAACGACTATAGTATAGCATGGTTTTTTCTGAAAAAAGTTGTAAACGCATTCAAAATAAAAAGACCGATAGGTTGAAAAACCTATCGGTTAAAGGAAAGAATTAAACAGTTCCTTGGGCTTTCATTGCTTCACTAACTTTTAAGAAGGCAGCAATGTTTGCACCTAATACATAATCTTTTTCGTGACCGTATTCTTTAGCCGTATCACGAGCTGTGTTGAAGATGTTAACCATGATGTCTTTCAATTTAGCATCTACTTCTTCAGCAGTCCAAGCTAAGTGCTGTGCATTTTGTGTCATTTCAAGACCACTACAAGCAACACCACCAGCATTTGAAGCTTTACCTGGTGCATATAATACACCGTTTTCTTTTAAGTAAGCGATAGCTTCTGGAGTTGTTGGCATGTTAGCACCTTCGCAATATGCGAATACACCGTTGGCAACAAGTTTCTTAACATCGTCTAATTCAACTTCGTTTTGTGTTGCACATGGAAGTGCGATATCACATTTGATTGACCAAGGACGTTGTCCTTCGTAGTATGTTGCGTTTGTACGAGTTTGAACATATTCTTTGATACGTCCACGACGTACTTCTTTGATTTCTTTTACTAATTCCACATCGATTCCTTCTGGATCGTATACAAATCCATTTGAATCAGATACGGTAACAACTTTACCACCTAATTGTGTAGCTTTTTCAGCTGCGTAGATAGCTACGTTACCACTTCCGGAAATACATACGGTTTTTCCATCGAATGAAGTTCCGTTATCTTTTAATAAGGCTTCTGTGAAGTAGCATAATCCATAACCAGTTGCTTCAGTACGGATTAATGAACCACCGAATGTTAAACCTTTACCAGTTAATACACCGCTCCATTCATTTTTAAGACGTTTGTATTGTCCGAATAAGTAACCAACTTCACGTCCACCTACACCAATGTCACCTGCAGGAACATCTGTGTTAGGTCCGATATGACGGTAAAGTTCAGTCATGAAGCTTTGACAGAAACGCATAACTTCTGCATCACTTTTTCCTTTAGGATCGAAATCAGATCCACCTTTACCACCACCCATAGGTAATGTAGTTAAAGCGTTTTTGAAGATTTGTTCAAATCCTAAGAATTTAATAATACTTACATTTACAGATGGATGGAAACGAAGACCACCTTTGTAAGGGCCGATAGCTGAATTGAATTCAATACGGTAACCACGGTTTACTTGGGTTTTCCCTTGATCGTCTACCCAAGGAACACGGAAAATAATTTGTCTTTCTGGTTCTACCAAACGAGTTAGAACATCGTCATCCAATTTTTCTGGATGAACTTCTTCGATAGCTTTGAGGGAGTGGAATACTTCTTCAACAGCTTCCAAGAATTCGCTGTCGCCTGGGTTTCTTTTCTTTACGACTTCATAGATTGCATTTAAATCTGCCATGAGAATCCTCCTTATATATTTCTATATATTTCCTAAGAAAATATACCACACTATGAAAATGATTTTCAATGTTTTTTTGATATTTACATCTGTTTTCAATGACTGTACAAAAGAATATGTTACAATACCCCATGAGGTTGAGAATATGCGAGAAAAGATTCAAAGATTTTTTTACGGTCGATATGGTTTGGACCGATTAAACCAATTTATCCTGGTTTTGGCATTAATTATAGAAGTAATTAATCTATTTTTCCGATCATTTGTATTAAATGGCATTTTTTATGTTTTGATCCTTATATATATGTTTCGGATTTTATCGAAAAATATTGTGGCACGTTCAATTGAAAATGATAAATATCTTCGGTATAAGAAACTTGTGATTCGAAGAGGAAAAACATTTCAGAGCAATATAAAGGATAGAGAACATAAAGTGGTTTTATGCCCCAAGTGTGCCCAAATGGTTCGTTTACCTAGAAAAAGAGGAAAGTTAGAAGTTACCTGTCCAAATTGTCATGCAAAATTTGAGAAAAGAACGTAAAATAGAAATACCAAATAGAAAAGAGGTTTAATTATGAAAGTAGCAATGGGAAATGATCATGGTGCGGTAGAATACAAAGACGCCATTAAAGCAATGCTGGAAGAAGAAGGTATTGAAGTTATTGATTGTGGAACGAACACCAAGGATAGTTGTGATTATCCAGATTATGCCAAAAAAGTTGCTGACTTAGTCGTCAGTAAAGAAGTAGATAAGGGAATTGTTATCTGTGGTACAGGTATTGGTATTTCAATTGCAGCTAACAAAGTAAAAGGGATTCGTTGTGGATTGTGTACGAATACAACGATGGCTAAATTAACACGTGAACATAATGATGCCAATATTTTAGCTATTGGTCAAAGAATTATTGGTATTGAATTAGCGAAAGATATTGTCCATACATTCTTAGAAACACCATTTAGTAATGGGGAAAGACATATTCAACGAATTAAGAAAATCACAGCTATTGAAAACGAACAATAATAGAGGAAAATAGTCATCTTTCGAGATGACTTTTCTTATGTCTGAAAAGATGTAATGTTTCATTAAAACGTGTGAAAACGCATACAAAAATTTTTGTAAAAAAAGTACAAAAAAAGGTTTGACAATAGGAGAAATGGTTGGTATTATAAACGAGCTGTTGGCGAGTTCAACAGAACGATCTTTGAAAACTGGATAAGAAAGAAACCAAG
>OLPC01000997.1_pt1 | contig 26070 bp, 22 predicted proteins | sample 1672341 | NCBI WGS metagenome assembly OLPC01 (sample SAMEA3136673, study PRJEB25190) | human gut metagenome | reverse complement strand
CTCCTTCTTTTTCTTTGACCTTTACAATCAGCTTGACGCCTTCCACACGGAGCACCGTAACGACTGCATCCACGGGAATCGTACCTCCTTCGTTCTCTGTACGCGCAGTCCACATGTTTCCTCCAAGCGAAACCTTTCCGGTTCCCGCAAGATTGGAGATTTCTTCCGTCACGACTCCTTCCATGCCAACCACACGGTCCACGTTCGTCTTCAGTGTATCCTTATTCAGAAAGCGAACGGCGAGCGGACGTGTAAAAAACAGAAGTACCAGCGATACAACAAGAAACAGTACAATCTGAATTACAATCCCGGCTCCGCACATGGCAGCGATCAAAGCAACAAGCGCCCCACCTGCAAACCAGATCGTCGCAAGACCAAGTGTTGCTGCCTCAATCACTAAAAAAACGACGAGTGCGATCAGCCAGTAAACCGGCAGGTAAGCTGTAATACCCATGCGTTTTTCCCCCTTTCTGAAAAAATTGGCTGTTGTATTCATCATACTATAATGATGAAAAAATAACAAGCAAAGTTAAAAACATTCAGAAAAAAGAAAGATTTGTCAGGAATCGTCTACAGACTGTCAATTCCAAGGCGGGACATCAGAACGAGAATGGCTGACAGAAAATAGTATGCGTGGAGGCGGAAAAATAATACGAGGGTGAAGGTGAGGAGTTTCCAGAATACGGATTTAATTTTTGTCGCATAGCGCAGACAGTTTCCAAAAGTCAGCGTTTTCCGGACAAACGGATCTTCTCCATACCGCTTCAGAAAGCTTCTCACAACCCGAATCTTTTTTCCGCGATACGTCATCTCCTCTTTCGCCAGATACATTGCACCGATGACAAGATGGAACAGCATAATATCCCCATAGTCTTCTGCAATCCTGTGTTCTTTTAAAAACGTTTCAAAATCCGCTGCTATCTGAATCCAGTTTTTCATCAATCGTTTTTTCGGCCGAAACGTCAGAGATTGCAGATTTTCCCGGTAGAGTACAATACTCTGCGGCACAAAAGCATATTTCGGATCACATGCGCAGCAGCGGAAATTGTGTGCTTTGTCCTCTGCGTAAGTATATTGCGGCACCCACAGTTCATGTTCTGTTAAAAACTCTCTTCGATAAAGTTTTCCCCAGTCGTACGATAAACTTCCGGATTGAAAGAAACCCTTAAACCGAAAAGCGATGCTATCTGGCTCTTCGTCTTCTAATGAACTTCCGCTTTCAACGCTTTCACCATTTTCCTTCCATCTGTGATACTTTCCGATTACAATATCCGCTTTCTTCTCCTCGGCCTGTATCACCATAGAACGTATCGCATTTTTCTCATCCAGTTTATCGTCTGCATCCAGAAAAAGAAGATACTTTCCCTCCGCCGCAGCAATCCCTGCATTCCGGGACGCTGCACAGCCTGCATTCTTCTGATTCAGGATGTGAATCCTTTTATCTGCCCGCGCACTTTCCGCGCATATTTCAAGCGAGCGGTCCGTCGACCCATCATTCACCAAAATGATTTCCAGTTCTGGATAATCCTGCATCCCAACACTTTCCAGACATTCCCTCAAAAATTTTTCCGCCTGATAAACTGGAATAATCACACTCACAAGTGGATAATTCATGGTATCTGATCCCCTCTTTTCTACTCTATGATAACAAATATAGCGAATAACAGGCAGAACGTCAACTATCTTTCGCATCCTTCATTGCATGGCGGTACAGGTTGTGATAAATATAAAAACGATACCATTTGTAATCGTTATTCTCATGCAGAAAAGGATTGACTATGAACACGCCAGAATTAAGTATTATCATACCGGTTTATCAGGCAAACAGTTTTTTAAGGGCCTGTATCGAAAGCATTTTAAGTCAGGATTTTCAGGAATATGAATTACTGTTAATTGATGACGGATCCGATGATGGAGGCGAACAGATCTGTGATGAATATGCCGGGAAAGATGCCCGAATCTTTACCTTTCATCAGAAAAATCAGGGCGTTTCCGCCGCCCGGAACCTGGGGCTTTGCCATGCCCGAGGAGAATATATCTGTTTTGTCGATGCCGATGATTCGTTAGAGCATACTTTGCTTTCACAGTGTATGACAGCCGTCAAAGAAACTTCCGCAGACCTTCTGCATCATGGAATGACAGAACATCTCTGGCGAAACGGAACTATTATAAATTATGAAAGGATTGTGACAAATGGAGACCTCCAAAATTGATTTTGTAACATATGGCCATACACCCAAATGGCTGAATGGAAAACATCCCAAACTTCATATTGTAAAGCATGAATTAAACGATGCCTTTTCCGTCCTGTTTCCGGAAAAATCACTGTTTGAAAAATAAGAAAACGTTTTCTGTTCCATTATATGTGACAGATTATAAAGCACTATGATTTTTAATCAAAATTGTAATATTTTTGTCGTAAATCTATTGACATCTGCGGGATTTTTCTCTTATAATAGTAACTATAAGCAATAAGTGTTTTGCAAGAAAAGGAGTTAACTATATATGACTAGAACTTACAAAAAACCTGTTGTTTCAATTGATTCCGGAATGGCAGAAGGTGTTTATGCGGCAAGCGGCGCATCTCAGGGAACTCTGAATGTTACTTACTACGGCGTATGGGATCGCTGGGGTACAAATGGCGGTAAAGGTCTTGCTTTCGCAAACTGGTCGGATATCGACGGAACGATCACATTAAAAATTTACTTCAACGATACGGTTGATCAAATCGAAACGACCGATGCATCCGTAAACGAAACCTGTGATGGAAAAACTGCTACCCTGACCTTTGCAAGTACCGCAAGTAATCCAATGACCATTGGTATCCACCTGAATCATGGAAGCAGCATCGACAACCTGCAGATTACCGGATTCGACTATTCAGTAAACTAAAGAACGGGCAATACTTTTCACATAAAGGTGTTGTACAAATCAGCAGCCCAAAGAGACTGCAGAAGGGGTGAAGAAAATGAGTAAATATGTAAAGCCTGTAATTTCTCTTGACGAAGGAATGGCAGAAGGTGTTTATGCTGCAAGTGGTGCCGGATGCTACACAGCATCTGCCTATATCCATCAGACTCCGGAAACCGGACGCGGCGATTATCGTATTCAGGTAAATGGAAAACATAATGCAGATCATACAAAAGAAGCACAGGTTCTGACCATCAGTTTCAACCAGAACGCTACCTATGTTTCTGGTGGTGCCGGTATTATTTCCGGAAATGGAACTACTACACTCAAGATCAGACTGGGCTATCATCAGAATCCAACTGACAATATCGGCTTCGGCGATTTAGTCGTAACTTCTGATGCAGGTCTTGCCATCACAGGTGTAAGCATCACTGATTAATCTTCATCAGGTCAAAAAGAAAAAGCAATGGGATCCGCCCCATTGCTTTTTCTTTTTATTAAAAATCTTTCTCCATCTCTGCAATCTCCTGTTCATTCAGCACTTCACACTTCTTTCCCCGGATTGCATACACTCTTGTGCAGATTCCAAGTACCGTTGGACGGTGTGTTGTCACAATACAGGTTCGTGGATACGTATCTGTCATAATCTTTTTCAGCACCTTCCGCTCTGTCGCCACATCGAGTGCTGAGGTCGCCTCATCCAGCAGCAGAATCGGTGATTTTCGAAGCAGTGCACGTGCAATCGAAAGACGCTGCGCCTGTCCTTCTGAAAATCCGCCGCCGCGTTCTTTTATCATACTCTCAATGCCATCCGGCAGCTTTTCCACAAACTCCCAGGCACATGCCAGTTTTAACGCCTCCACAATCTCTTCATCCGTGGCTTCCGGCTTCACATTGCGCATATTCTCTGCAATCGTTCCGGAAAACATTGTATTTCCCTGCGGCACATAGGAAAACAGCTTTCTTGTGGACGGCGACAGCGTAATCCGCTGTGACCGGTCTTCTCCTGCACCGACCCAGGCTTCTCCCTCCTGTGCACGCAGCAAAGATAAAATCAAACGCAGCATGGTCGTTTTTCCCTCACCGGACGGACCAACCAGTGCAATGATTTCATGCGGCCATGCCTCCAGCGAAGCTTTCGAAAATACTTCGGTTCCTGTGTGATACGTATAGCTCAGATCTTTCATTTCCAGTCCGATACCGCCGGACTGATACTTTTTCGCAAACTGTTCCACTTCTCCGTCTGCGCTGTAGTCCTCCTGCGGCATCTCCACAATATCCATCAGACGGCCAGCTGAAATGCCAAGTGAAATCGCCGACGGTACAAGGCTCACCAGCGAGTTGACGGAACCTGTCAGCGTACCGGACAAAGACAGGAACATTGTCATCGTACCATAAGATATCGCTCCGCTCCAGACACGGTAAATTCCCCAGCCGTAACAGCTGTAAGAAACGATGTAACTGATCAGGGTCATCAAAATGGAGGTCGCCATCGACATTTTCTGAAAATCGAGGCGCATCTTAATGTATTCCTTCTGCAAGCCTTTCAGGCGGTCCACATAGAAACGAATCATATCGAATGCCTTGATCGTCTGAATATTGGAAAATGCCTCCTGATTAAAGCCGTACAGCTTCGCACTCATCTGTGCACTCCGCTGGTTATTCTTCGTCATCCGGCGCAGCAGCGGACGCGAAAGCAGCGCACTGAACGGAATGCCGAGCAGCGCAAAGACTGCGAACGTTGGATCGTAATGAACTACGATTGCCAGTGCACTAATAAACTTTACGGTATAAATCACGAGGTTCGGCAGCCAGTTTAAGATGCCGCTTGAAATATTTGATGCATCGGAACTCCAGCGTGTCACCAGGTCACCGGTATGATACGCTGTCAGTGACTCCCAGTCCGTCACCAGAATTTTTGCGAAGATATCGTTCTGAATTTCACGGTCTACTTTCAGATTAATCATCGTGGACGCATAAGTAGATGCCTGTGAAATCAATGTGTTTCCAAACGAAAATCCAATCATCATAGCAAACGTCTGCACCAGTTTTCCAGTCTGATGACCCGTGATGATATCGACAAGATCTTTGGAAATCACACTGGATGCCAGAGAGACGCCGGTTCCGAAGATTCCCAGCACCGTATAGAAAATCATGGCTTTCCAGTATCTTCTGGCATACTGACAGATCCACACAAATTCTTTCCACATCTTCTGCAGCATATCCGCCTGAAGGTACTTTCCTGCTTTCTGCCGAAACTCCGTCATCTTCCTGCCTCCTGCACCTTTTTTTCATCATCCGTAATTTTCTGATGCATAACCTCCGCAGCCGTATCATTTTTCGTGCAGCGAAGGAAATAAACCGGCTTTTCCTCCGCAATTGCTTCGGCAAATTTCAGATTTTTTACCATCAGTTCTGCAGTCCACGGCGGAGAAATCATGCGCTGCATGACGCGGAGCGTTTTCTGTTCTTTTTTCAGAGAGACAATCTCTTCCGCTGCCGCTTTTTCCAGCAGTATAATACCACCGAGTTCTTTTTTCTCTGTTGTAAAGATCTCCGACGTTCCGCACCATGGAATGCCGTAAACCCAAAAGTGGTTTCCTTCTTTTCCAATCAGGTTCAGATCCCCGTTCAGATACGGTGTGTTAAACAGCTTTTTCCAGAGTGCTGCGTGTGTGGATTTTCCCATACCGGACGGACCGGAAAACAGCCATGCTTTTTCAAGATACAACAGCGATGCTGAGTGCAGTGCAAACATGCCTTTTCTCTGTGCCAGAAATAAAAACACCGGGCGGATTGCCAGAAAAAGAGAATCCTGCTCCTCCTCTTTCATCGGACGGCGGTAATATATCCGCGCATAACTGCCGTCCTCTTTCATCCAGATTTCATAAATATTTTCCAGTGCATCAAACCGAAGAACGTATCCTTCCTCCCAGGTGCAGACCGTCAAGTCCTTATTTCGGATCAGAAGGATTCCATTCTGATGACTCTCCGGCATCCGTTCTGCCAGTTCCAATGTGAGATCCGGCATTTTCTTTCCCGAATTATCATCTGCAGAACGAAATGCGCCAAGCTGTTTCGGAATACATCCTTTTGCTCCATACACTGCAATTTCCAGTCCGGCAATTTCCAGCCTGCCTTCACACGTTCCGACGGGGCATCCCAGTTCCCGGCGCACAGCTCCGAACGCGATCAGTTCCTGTACAAAAGCCGCAATATCTTTTGCCAGTTCCTCCTGCCCGCCCTCTGGAATTTCATAATACGCTGCTGTTTTTGCCGCCAGCTCCTCCATCGTCTGCGGCTGCTCCAGTGCCTCCCACAGCACCAGTGCTGTCTCATTCAGCTCCATCCCCCGCTTCTGATCTGCAATTTTCTGTCCATAAGGCAGAAGATGATACGTGTTTCCGATTTTCTGCAGCAGATATCCTTCCTGCCTTCTGATTTTCATTGTTTTCGTTCCTTTCTATCTTTTCGTTCCGAAAAAGAAATGATATAATAAACATATCTTTTTCAGAACGGAGTTTTCTATCATGTATACTTACGATATTGAACAGCTTTTAAAAGATGGTTCCGCCATCCAGTTGAAACCGCAGGGCTACAGTATGTATCCGCTTTTTCATCCCGGACGGGATGAAGCCATCATTGAAGCGTATCCCATTGATCAGCTTCGCCGCGGCGATGTGATTCTCTACCGCCGCGATCAGGGAATTCTTGTTCTTCACCGGATCTGCCGTATTACTTCTGACGGCTTCTATCTGGTCGGGGACAATCAGACCGAGATCGAAGGACCGATCCGTCCGGATCAAATCCGTGGAAAGATGACCGGCGTTGTACGCGGCGGAAAATCCTTTTCTGTCTCCCATCCGCTTTATCGAGTGCTTTCTTCACTCTGGCTTTTCCTGCGTCCCATCCGTCCACTGTTCTGGCGTACTGCGACACTTTTCCGCAAAATTCTGCAAAAAAGTTAAAAATGCTTTTTCTTATCTTCTCATTCCGCGTACCATCCGGACGATGCTCTGAAGTCTCCATCCTCTTCCGAAGAATACGGCATCCAGTGCCAGCGGTACCAGAATGCAGAGAAGAAAGCAGATACAAAACAGCACCATACCGCCGTTTCCATAAACAATTGGGACTACTTTCTGCATCAGTGCAACCTCCGCAGCCATCACTGCAAGGTACTCTCCCAGATCTCTTGCATAGCGCAGGGCTTCCTCCCGCATCTGCAGGAAATCACGGAAAAAGATAATATAACGATAGCAGATCTGCAGCAGGTAGGAAACCAGAGTTCCAAGAAGAACGCCTGTCATCCCATATGGTTTCACAAGCGCAAGCGATACAACAAGATTCAGAATCGCACTCGATGCACCAACATTTTTTTCTTTCTCAAACAGGCCTGTTACGCCCATCACCATGTTGAGCGGAAGACCCATAATTTTCACCATCAGAACCACAATACAAAGTACCGCAGTTCCCCAGCCAAGTTCATAGGACGGCCCGAGCCAGATGTCACGCACAAACGGTGTAATCAGGGAAAACAGTCCCACTGCAACGACACAAGAAATGCAGAAAAATACAAACGTAATCTGCCGCAGGATCTCATAGTTTCTGCGGTAATTTTTTTCTGTAAAACAATCCCCGATGGTTGGCTGAATGGTATTTGCCAGAATCGTAAGAATGTTGATGATCGCCTGTGTGATCATACTGTAGTTTGCGTATCTTCCTACGGTAGCAACTCCAATAAATCCGGAAATAATCAGATTATCCGTACAGTTCAGCATCTTCTCTGAAACTCTGGAGATAAACAGACTTTTCAGATCCTTCATAATCCGGCTGGTAAGGTGCGGCGAGCTTTTCTCTTTTCGCATTTCATGCAGAAACGGATATTTCTTTTCCACATACCAGCTGATCCAGAGATTCAGCAGTACCTCGACTACAATATTAAAGGCAAGCGCTGTCAGATAACGCTGTGTATAGGTAACCAGAAGGATAATCGCCCCATAACTGGTAATATTCAAAATCAGGCCGGCTATACTTGCTATATACTCCTTCTGATCCGCAATCAGGAGCGATTTCCGGTATGTCAGCAGATATGACAGCACCGTTCGAAGCAGCCACATCGCATACAGGGTACGAATGTAGGTGAGAGGATAGCTGTTGTTTTTCATGAACAGATGAATAAACGGCAACAGTACCATTCCGGCTGCAAAAATGATGACAGCGAAGATATGGTATGCTTTCCGGTAGAGATTCATCAGTGAGGCAATCTCATGCTCATCTTTCCTTGCAATCGCTCCATACAGGTGATAGACAATCGCCGTCGAAATGCCAAGCTCTGTCACAGAAAGAATGTTGATGACGTTGGAAATAACACCATTCATGCCAACCAGTTCTGCGCCCATATACAAATTCATCGCTCTCTGACTGAAAAACCCTAGAATCAGGAGTGCAAACTGCGAAACCATGCTGAAAAAGCTGTTTCGAAATAGATTTTTAATTCGCATGCTGTCCTCCTCCATCTTTCTTTTTTATCTTTGCTATTTTCTGCTGTTTTCATAGATTTTGCAATCTCGAAATGGTATGATACTAATATTACATGTTTTTATGAAAGGATATTTATCAAATTTTATGAAAAAAAGACCGCTTTCCCGCATTTTGTTTTTTCTTCTGCTCCTGCTGTTTCTCGTACTGTTTGCGTTCCTTGGCATCCGCACTTTTTATCATGCTGCTTACACACCCGAAACATGTACGGAGACTGCTGAAGAATTATCCAATCCCTATATCGGATTTTATCACATGTATGGATATGTCCCCGGCAGCGATACACTCTCCAATCTTCCCTCCGATGACAATTCTGATTCGGAAGAAGCGCCGGGTCTTGTCATGCTGGAACTGAATCTGCGGCAGTTTTCCAATGAAGATCTCTCTGACCTGGCACTCTCGCAGATTGATACAATTCTGTCCGCCTGGCAGAAACATGGAGCTCAGGTGATTCTGCGTTTTCTTTACGACTGGGATGGCAAAGCCACCGTAACTGAGCCGCAGAATCTCGAACAGATTCTGCGGCATATGGATCAGGCAGCAGACATTGTGAACCGCTACACAGACTGTGTTTTTCTGATGCAGGGTATTTTTGTCGGAAACTGCGGGGAAATGAATAACTCCAACTACATGTCCGATGAAAATTGTACCGTCCTGATGCAGCATCTGTCCAGCGTAATTAACCCATCAATTTTTCTGTCGGTCCGCACCCCGGTGCAGCGAAGAAAAATTCTGGATTCCATGGAACTTCCTTCGGCAGAAACCGCCTTTGACGGCTCTCTTTCTTCCCGGCTCGGTCTTTTTAATGATGGAATGCTGGGAACCGCGAACGACACCGGCACCTACGGGGAGACATCTGCTTCCGCCGATACTTACCGCTCTGCATGGGTGCGCGAAGATGAACTTGCATTTCAGAATACGCTCTGCAATTTTGTCCCGAATGGCGGAGAAGTAATTCTTGATAATCCTTTCAACGACCTTGATCGTGCCATTTCCGATCTGACGCAGATGCATGTTTCCTACTTAAATTCAGAGCATGATCTGGCCGTTCTGAATAAATGGAAAAATACGGTTTATGATGATGAAGCCTCCATTTTTCATGGCATCTCCGGCTATGATTATATCGGCCGTCATCTCGGCTACCGCTACGTAATACGCGGCACCAGCCTTGATCGTTCTTCGTTGACCATTCAGCTGGAAAATGTCGGATTCTCTGTCAATTACCGCAGAATGGATCTGCTGCTTACGCTGGTTTCCGATACCGGAGAAGTTTTGTCTTATCCGCTTTCCGATGACTCCAGATTCTGGACACCGGGAAACAGTACAGAACTTTCCGTTTCACTTCCTTTGCGTGAACTGGAAAAGGGAACTTACACCGTGTATTTTCAGATGACCGATCCATCTCTGCAACGGGAAATTATGATTGCCAATACGTTTTCCCACAGTGAATACGGATTTCAGCTCGGTACTTTTAAACTGGAAAAGCTGATGTGATACGTTCCCAGCAGCACACGTCCGGATTCCGTCTCCTGGTTGGCAAACAGGATCGGCCGTTGATCCCGCCTGCGGTATAATGCAAGAAACAGTCTTTGCTGTTCCGGTGCCGCAGGCAGTTTTACTGTCTGGCGGAGAATTGTTTTTTCTCCGCTGTTCCAGGATCGCGGGTCCGCGGCAATCTGGATTTTTTCGCCTGATTCCGTTTCGAGATAACAGTCTGCTTCTTCGGTCAGCTCAGCAAAACCGTGGTTTTTCAGCGTGATTTCCACCTGAGTTTTCCACACATCCTTCTCTCCTTCCGGATGCATTTCCACATTTTCCACCACAAAGCGGTAGCCAAGACGTTTTCCAATGGCGTCTGTCCCGGATATGCCGTCCACAGTTTCCCGTTTCCATTGTTCCAGAAGCCGCAGATCATATGTGCTGTTCAGATACGAAACATGCATTTTTTCCAGATCTTTGATCGCTTCCGCGGAAGAAATATTCCGTTTTCCGTCCACACTCTGTACTGCCTCGCCGCCGCAGAAATGACCGCGCATTGCCGTATTCTGCCAGGCGAGCTCTGCTTCACGGCTCTGCGGTTCCTGCTCCGGTGTCTCCATGGCAAAGGTACCGTATGTGCCAAGATCGGTTTCCGATCCGAAAATTCCATCATTATACAGAGTCAGATGTTCTTTTTCTTCCTCGTTCCAGTCTTTCGTAAGCTCCCGCCACTGGGAGGGTCTGCGCACTGCCAAAGGACATGTGCCGTCAAGTACATCCAGCATCGTCTGAACCAGCGTCTGGAATCCGCCCGGGGTCAGATACCGGGAGCCATGCATTTCTCCCCAGTTTCCGATCAGGATTCCCTGTACAGCATAGACATTATTTGAAAATTCCCGAATCACAGATCCGATCTGCTGCATATGTTCCTGCACTGTTTTGATGCTGGCCGGCTCATGCTCCAGCCCTTTTCCCTCCAGATCATAGGCAAACCGGAGGATCATTCCCTTTTTTCTGTCCCGGAAAAATGCGAGAATTTTTCGAATCCACTCTATCGACCCCCTGGGGACCGCGCCGGATACAAAGGTTCCGATGCCGATCCGAAGAAGTACCAGTTCTTCTTCCCCGCAGGCAAGATACAGTGGATCATCCACTTTTGCCGCATCAAACGTATACAGATGGTACCATCCGCAGCCCGGATTTCGCACCGCCATGCTGCATTCCGCAAAATCCGCCCGGCAGAAGGTGAAGTTATCCGTTATTTGCTGTCCCCTCAGAAGGCTTTTCAGTTTTGCTTTCCACATCTTTTCGTCCTGCTCCCGCATCCATTTTTAAAACCTTACACCGGAAAATCACAGCCAGCACGCTGTAAAACATGCGCATCATATACCAGATAGGTTTCAGTCCGGAGTGCATGCTTTTTCCCGAGGTCCGTATGTGCATAACCGCCGGAATTTCGACCACTTTGAAATCGAGCAGCATCATCTGCATGATCATGTTGGTATCCGGGTATTTATCATCAAAATGATTATACTGGGAGTAGTACAGCACCGCCTTGCGGCTGAGTCCCTGCAGTCCTGTCGTCGGATCCGCAATCCATCTTCCCGTCGCGATGTGCAGCATGCGCCGGAACAGGTGAAATGCCAGCTTTTTTGCAAAGCCTACCGAAAACTCTGCACTTCCATCCATAAAACGGGAACCCAGAACGATATCCGGTGTTCTTCCGTCCTCATCTTTTTCTTTCAGTCTTTCATAAATCTTTCGAATATTGCATACATCATGCTGGCCATCCGCATCCATCTGGATCACGTACTGGTACCCACGGCGAATGGCATATTTATAGCCAAGCTGCAGTCCGCTTCCATAACCAAGATTAAAAACATGCGTTACTACCGCATAACCGCGCTGTTTTGCCATCCAGTTTGTTTTATCCGAGGATGCATCATTCATAACCAGTACATCGACAATATCGGAGATCTCCGGCTGTGCCAGCTGGTCCATCACTTTTCCTATGGTTTTTTCTTCGTTGTATGCCGGAATAATCAGCAGTACCTCTTTCTGTCCCATATTTCCCGCCTCATTTCATCAGATCCAGCAGCCGCTGAATTTTCTCTGTCTGTCCGTTCACTTTCTGTTTTGCTGCCGCAGCAAGCCGATTCTTTTTTTCAGGATCATCAATTAATTCCTCTATCTTTTCTGCAATGCCCTCCGGTGTCAGCGGGCAGAGCAGACCATCAACGCCATCTTCCATCTGCTCCCTGTTTCCGGCGCAGTCCGATGCAATCACAGCACAGCCAAGCATCTGTGCTTCCTGAATGGCAATGCTTTTTCCCTCAAACCGCGTCGCATGCACATAGAGATCGCACTGTGCATAGTAGGGAAATGGATTTTCTTTCATTCCAAGCAGTACAAAATCCGCCTGCAGACCCAGCTCTGCAATTTGTTTTTCGAGTGCTTTCCGCTCGGCCCCCTCGCCGATAATATACCACCGCGCCTGATAACCGGCATCTTTAATCTGTCTCATCGCCTGAACGGCAATATCATACGCTTTCTGATATGCCAGTCTCCCGACCGTCAGAATACGGACACCGTCATAGGAATCTGAAAAACCGCCCAGCTTTTTCGCCTCGCACTCAATTCTTTCGCTGTCTATTATATTATGGAAAATCTGAACCTTTTTCTCATACTCCGGATAAAATTCCAGAAAATGGCGACGAGTCTCTTTCGAAACAGTGTAAATCACATCCATTTTTTCATAACAACCACGATCCATTTCCCGTGTATATCCCGAATCGCCGTAAGCAATATGAACAAATGCAGCTTTTTTCTTTGCATTTACGTGATCTGCAACGTAATATGTCGAACCTCCCTCCAGATAGGCAACTGCCAGATCAAACTTTTCATCAAACCGGTCCGCGCCATCAGAAACCACACGCCAGAGCAGTTTGTCTGGTTGGATTTTTCCCGTCTTTTTCATCACGTACAGATTTTTAATTATGTAAGCAATCTTTTCCCCGGTATGTCCATTTCGGAACAGTGCCGCCAACGATGTCAGCAGCATTTTCTGCCGTCCCGCACTGGAAAGTACAGAATCGGTACAGATTTTCTTGTTTTTTACATGGATCTTCTGCGGTACCTTTGAGATCATTTCTCCCTGTCCTAAAAGCACATACAAAGAAATCTCATATTCATCCACATCGAGATGGTTCAGAAGTTCGATGAGTGCTGTCTCTGCTCCTGCCCGTCCAAGTGTATTTATCACAAACAATATTTTTTTCATATATCTTTTCCGCCTGACTTGTTTTATAACTCTCTGGTGCTCTTTCCCGTCAAATTTTCCAATTCCTGCAAAATCCTTTCATTCTCCTGATTTAAAAGTGAAACCTGTATTGCAAGTTCCTGATTTTTCATAATCAGTGAAGAAATTTGTATCGTCATCTGATAAACACCCCATAATACCAGAAATGCAGTTATAAGAAGCACCACAAGACTTCCAAAACTTAATCGGCTGCTCCATCCGGAAAACTTCGGGACTGCACCGCTTAAAATTGCAGCTATACCAAGCAGTTCCCAGGTAACCGCCAGATTTACTGTCAGTTTCTTTTCCGCATGCAGCACAAATGTGATCGCCATAATTCCAATTCCAACCAGAATAACACAAAACTTTACAATCGTAGCTGTACTCATTTACATCTCCTCCTTCTGTCTCTCTTCTTCTGCTCTCTGATAAGCCATACCGGATGGCCGTTTTCCTCGGCCGCGTTTGATCAGATTTCCGCGGCAGAAAACGTGCGCATCCATATTTTTTTCGACCCACCGCAGTCTCGCAAAAGCTACACTCCATCCGGCAAATGCACCGGCTATGACTCCCACACCGTACCAGATGACCGGCAGATGTGTGGCAATCAGGCTTCCGATCCAGGTAACGAGGCAGAACACAATCGCCGTCAGGATTGCGCCAGTCAGATCGTCGAAATAATACAAAAAAATGATTTCCGCATACATGAGAAACAGAATAAAATATCCAGCCGCAAGGGACGGATAAATTTTCAGGGTCATGCCGGAAAATCCTTCTCTTGGTAATAGAATAACACAAATCAGATAAACTACAACAGAAATAATAAACTGAAAGCGCGCAAGTGTCATCAATTCACTGGAAAGCTGGCGGAACATACGCTTCTTCGCATTATCAATATCCGCGCCCTTTCCTCCGATGACCGCCTCGGAATACAGTTTATATTTCTCATGGAAACGCATTTCGACGCGCGCAATGAAAATGATCGACGCGGAAATATTCGTAAACATGGCAAGGCAGGAAGCCATATCGTACGGCTGATTGCAGACGAAAGTCTTCACGAGTTCCATGCGCATGTCGGTTGTCCAGAATACAAAGTTGTGAATATACAGTCCCAGAATATACAGGAAATTCGTAAAAATGAGTTTCCAGTATTTTTTGAAATACTGCAGCACCGGCCAGTAACGGTTGCTGTTTTTGACGAAATACCGACGGATCAGCGCATTTTCCAATGTCGCTATCACAAAGAACCCGACGGTCAGCGAAAACAGCATACTGCGGGTGGTTTCCCATTTCACGATGAAATGCAGAATCAAGGCCAGAACGAACGCAACCAGCATACCAAAGAAGAAATACTGCGAAATTCTCTGGTAATCTTTGCAGATCGAAAGGTAAATCATGGAGTAAAAGACCAGCACGAGGCTGATATAGCCGCAGAATCCGCAGAATACATACGCCGTCGATACTTTTCCAACAAAGTGCTCCCAGAGACAGAACGGAATGCCGACCAGACAGCTTAAGCTGATGTTCAGAATCATTCCGATGTGGTAGCACGGCAGAATATCCTGATACCGCTCCTCATAAATCACGTCCGACATATAGCGGGACAGCACCGCATTGAACGGCGACGCTGTCAGAAGTGAAAAGATAAAAATATAGAGGATCGTGCACGAAAACAGTTCCCTTGTCGCATATCCGACGCTGGAAAAGCCGAGCAGATACTCCATCAAGATCAGATTGATGATGATAACCATCATCGGCGCGATCGTTACCACGGTACTGTATGAAAATCCAATCAGGTTTGTCGCAATTGTATTTTTTTCAAAGATTCGGTTCAGGCGAACTCCTATTCCTGCCATGTTTTCTGCCCCTTTCCGCTTTACGGCGCTTACTTTATTCCTGTGTTTCCGGCAGTTTTACCGGTTTTTCTTTCCATTCCAGCTTCATCTGTTCTGCAAAATCCCGATAAATATCCCAGTATGTTTTCTGCATATATTCCACGCGGTACTTCTGCATCACACGGCGGTAACCGATTTCGCCCATTTCAAGACGTCTTTTCTCACTTGCAGCCATATCCAGCATCGCCTGCGCAATTTCTTCAATATTCATGATGTGCGTGACAATTCCAGCCGCACCAAAATCATCGCTTTCACCATAAATTAAGCCATAGCAATTTCCAACATCCGTCGCAATGACCGGCTTATGTGCTGCATAGCTCTCAAGGATCGTCAACGGCTGACCTTCACTGATGCTGGTGAGGATGGTTACATCCATGCGTCCAAGATAATCGCGGATATTAATTTTTCCAGTGAATACCACATCCGCAATTTCCATATCGGACACAAGTTGAAAACATTCTTCCGCATACTCGCGGTCCTCTTCCCACGGTCCCATGATCCAGAGCTTCAGACGGCTGTCACGCTCTTTTGCAAAGGCGAATGCCTGAATCATCGTTTTCACGTCTTTGATCGGCGTGACACGAAGAACCGCACCGATATTGATCTTGCCCTCATCCTCCTCTGTTTTTCCCGGAATGTTCTGAAGATTTTCCACGCGGATTCCGTTCGGTGTTACCATGGTTTTTTCCACCGGGCATCCAAGTTCAATCTGCAGTTCACGGGCATGCTCAAACAGAGATGTGATCAATATTCCCTCGTTATAGGCCAGCTTTGACATTTTTCGGAACTGATCGATCCAGATGTTTTTGTAGATTCCTGCAACCCATTTCGCCTTGATCAGTTCTTCCTCTCGCTCACGGGTATAGATTCCATGCTCGGAAATCAGAAGACGGCTGCCGTAGAAATGCTTTGCCATAGCCCCCAGCACGCCGGCATAACCGGTTGCAACGCAGTGATAGAGATCTGCTTTGGGGAGTTCGGTCTGCATTGTAAGGAACAGCGGCAGATAGATCGAGCGCATTGTCCATAAAAAGTCTGAGAATACGATCTGGCTGTATTTCAGATCATAGCAGTCTCTTACGGCATTCAGGAAGTCCTCTCCCATCAAAAGACCGTTCAGAGAAATATTTTCTTTCTGGAACAAATCAAACAGGATATTCCACTCGATATCCTGATCGAGAATCAAACTTCGAAGCGCCTGATACTGCTCCTTTTTCAGACGGTGTTTATGCATCTTCTTGCTTCCACCCCAGTCCACATCGTCGAGATACAATTCATAGACGGCGGAAACATTTTTCGGCAGCTCATATGCATACTTTCCACGCTGGGAACGGTTTGCCGCAATGGCAAGAATAATAAACTCTGTTTCCGGAAAAAGCTGGATCAGGCTGTGCACCCAGCTGGAAACTCCACCTACGACAAAGGGATAACAGCCTTCTGCTACGATACATACTTTCATTTGTTTTTCGCCCCTTTCTCGTAGTAATACCGTTGATCGGCTGAACCGAGTGTAATAGTCACCTCACTCTGCTCTGCACGGATCAGCCATGCAGAATCTTCCAGCTTTTCTGCTGTTCCGCCGGTGACTTTTCTGACTGTTTCATTATGTGTCCGAAGAACATAATAAGCATCCGCATCCGTGCCTGTCGTTTTCAGTGTGATGATGTTATCTTCTCGTTCGTCCTCGTAACGCGAGTTCAGGAAGGTGCGGATTCTGGAATCGCATTCTGAAGCAGTTGTGCCATCGAAACCAGAAAACGGCTGCCAGTAAGTCGCGAGTTTTGCAGAAAAATCTTTTACAATTTTTTCCCAACGGTCCTCCTCTGTTTTGGGATAGATTACATTGTCCAGATCCAGAAGAACACTTGTATAACCAAGTGCAGACTCCACACTCTTAACTTTCAGCCAGGATCGATACGTAAACTGATCGGATTCTTCCGTGATTACTTTTTGATTTGTAATATTTTTGTTCTGGTAGCCTACGATATCGCCTTCCATATCCTGATCTTTTACTACGGTACGAACCTGTTCGAGAATTGGCTGCTGCAGCGCCTCTTTTATTTCCTCCTCGGCCCGCTCTCCACTATAAAAAGAAGAAAATGAAAATGTACCAAGATTTTTTTCCATAAATCGCTGATCTTCCTGCAGTTTCTGCGCGATCTCTGTATCCGACTCCCCGATACCGGAAAGACCAGTTTCTCCCTTTTCTTCATTGATCATTTTCACATAATAATTCAGCATGGTACCATCGGGCTTTGCCGCATTATCATAATCCAGTTTTGGTGCCAGCATACAAGTGAGACCTATATGACTCTTTTCATAACTGGATATAATAGACGTCCACACGATATCGCGGTTAACGGCACTCGCTGTATTTCCGTAGATATCCTGCATCTGTACCGTGTTTTCTTCTGCAAGCCCAGGGAAGTTCGCCATGATCAGATTTTGTGCATTGACGACCGGATAAATCAGATAATCTCTGGTCTCGTACAGCATTCCTGTCAGAATACCAAGACCCGCTTCATCTTCCATATAGTCACCATTCACCGCAAAAACATAAGAATTTCCCATGCTCTTCCGCCAGATTAAAACAGGATGCTCCTGTACCTTTAAGGTACTGTCTTCCGGAATCCCCTTCATATATGCTTTCGTGCCATCCCCCAGCTTAAACCATGGAAAAGTAAGTGCCAGGTCTTCCATCTTTTTTTCTTCTTTTTTCTTTGCTTCGTAGATATTCTCTCCGCCAAGCATCAAATCAGCATACAGATCCAGTCCTTTTACCGTTACTTCATCTGCTGTAATTTTCTGAATGCCAAGCAGTTCTCTGAGATTCTGATTTTTTTTGATGACAGAAACATCCGGCAGATTTGCAAACACGAGGTTAATGCCCTCCTCTGCACATTTTTGCAGTTCAATAATATCTTTCAGCGTCGTCCAGTCTATACTCTCCGAGTTGATAATCAGCATTTCTGGCTTCTTTGCATCCTTTTTCTCCATTGCTTTCTCGTACTTCGCAACAGATGAATAGACCGTCGATTCATATTTTACATACTTACACCACTCGGAAACTACTGCACCAATAGAATCATCCGCATTTTTCCCAATATAAACAATCGTTCCACGGCTTCCTTCTACATTGACTTTTCCCGAGTCATCCTTCGTTCCAAATGCTTCACTGCTGTCTGGAAGCTCCTCCTCATTTTTCACATAAGTGTTTGTCTCATAATGATTCAGCTTCTCTTTGGCCATATTTAATCCTTGAAACAGGAAAAGAACGATTGCCATAATCATTGTAATTGCCACAAAATTTCTGCGCGAAACCATACTTATTCCTCCTCGTTTCCTGTTTTCGGCATTGGATTGTTATAACCATAATCAATCGCAAGATTATATGGACGGTTCACATTCTGATGAATTCGATAGCAGATAAAGCTTTCCGTCTCATAATAAACTTCCATTTCATCCGGATACAGTTCTTTAAATTTCTGTGCCCAATAGTACATATGACACATCGTGTACCAGCGATTTTCCATTAGATACGGTCCAATTCCCGACGCTGATGGAACTGGTTCTTCCGCTCCCTCTACCGTTACTTCTTCGTGATTTGTGCTTCCAGCATAATTGATTGGAATTTTTTCTATAAAGAAGTATATATTCTGTGTTGGAATAATAATTTCCGGATTCCGCTCCAGATCCTGCAGTTCCCGCAGGAGAGTGATAATTTCATAATGGTAACCATAAGGCTCTGTCATTCGAAGTTCATCATTAGCAGAACAGATTGTCCACGTAAAATTCTTATTTTCCCTTAAAATATTGGTAAGACAGGTAATAGCACCATTGTCTTCCAGTGCTCCGACTTCAACTGGGTCTCTTACCAGATCCTGCTGCCATACTGTGACTGCCGCTATCGTAAGTGCCAAAATCGACGCTATATGACTGATCCATTTTCTGCTCCACCAGCGCACCGCCAGATACAGAACCGCATCCACGCCCAAAGCCCAGGCAAAACAAACAGAATAGCAGAGAAAAATACCGCATCGGTTGGCATCCATCAACGCCGGAAGATGAAGCAGTGAGGCACACTGCAGAGAACACATACTAAGCAGGTAAACTGCCGCTGAAAGAATGGATCCCGCAAAATCATTTTCCCGCAATACCAGCATCAAAATCCCAAGAACCATTAAAGCAAGAATACTTCCCAATGTAATCTCTACAATATATGGTTTTACGTTCATGACATTAATTCGAATACTGCTTCGAATTGCCGTCAGTTTTTCCTTCAATTTCTCCGACAGCGGTTTCTGCTGTTCCTGCAATTGTCTCTCCGCTTCTTTTCGCAGTTCTTCTACCTGTGACTCGCTGAGTGCAGAACCGTTTGTGTCTTCCCCTGCTGTGCTGCCAGAAAGAGTATCTAACGTATCCGATGTTTCCCCGCTGCCTCCCATTTCACTATCTGCAGAAACGCTGGACGCATCTACCTGAGACGATATGCTCTCTGTGTCCGCATCTTCATCTTCTCCGCCTGTGATAACGCTCATGCCCCAGTACAGCGATCCCTGCAGTCCTTTTCCCATGGCAACACCAGCCGCCATCGGCAGGACAGAGAGGAGAACGCTTAAAATTCCCGTAACCATGATTCTCCGGAAGTATTTCCATCTGACAAACCGAAAACAGAAACCGGCAGCAACACCGATGCAGAACAGTCCGGCAACCATGGTACTGTAAAAATGAATCGTCAGGGTCAGAGAAAATCCAATTGCAAACTGCACCAGATACCAGCGGCAGTTTTTGTCCAGTTCTTTTTTCTCCTCCTCCGGCGCTTTCTGTTCTTTGGCAAATTCCTGAAAGAAACGGATTGCCATACAAACGGAAGTCAGAATAAAAATCATACTGAATTCCTGCGGAAGCGCACTCTCAAAGCGTGCATACGTGTTTTGGTTGAAGATATCCATCACATAAAACAGCACCCCCAGATACGGCGTAAATCTCCCCTTACACACCATCTTCAGTGCCACAACCAGTGCCAGATATACAAAGTACGTCTGCACCACGCCGAAAATCCGCAGCAGCACATACGTCTTAATTCCAAACACCATATGAAGATAATACAATACAGTGTGGAATCCATACGGATACACGCCCGCAACCCAGATATTGTTCCGATCAAGTTCGTTGATCCAGTAGTTGTGTACCGGGATATCACTCGCCTTGTAGCCGTACGCCTCCACCATATTCGGCCCGTACACATACGTAACCGCGGCAATCGCAAATCCCAGCACCGCCAGTTCCAGCAGCACATTCAGCCATTGCTTCCGTCTCCCCCGGAAGCATCGTTCGTAAATGGTTCTTCTAAGCTGCACCAGCGAGGTCTTCTTTCCACGCTCGCCGCTCAGCAGTCGTTCGATCAGAATCAGCAGGCTCTCAACCGCCCCCGGAATCTTGCTTCTTCTCTTCCAGATCCAGACCCCAAGAAACGGTCCCACAGTTCCGAGGATCAGCGTCACGCGATTGCTGATATGCAGAAACTGCAGCAGATACGCCAGATAAATGATATAAAAATTCCCCGCAAAAAAATATCCGGTGATCTGTTCCGCAACGGAAAACCGGCGGAACCGCTTCCGGAGTATCAGCCAGGGGAGAAACAGGGTTACGATGCCGTAAGCAGCAACGATTTCCAGAAATTGTAAAATTGTCAGCCATTTCATTGACATCGGCCTGTTCCTCCTTTCTTAACAGTTTCAAAATTCTTCAGCTGAAAATACGTATCAGCTCCAGTGTTTCATTATCGATGATGACATCAGAGTGTTTCAGTTCATCCAGCACCTGAAAGAACTTTTCCCGCTCTCCCATCGTAAAATACAGTTTTAACCGGCACGTATACGCTGCCAGTGTGCTTCCATGCTGCTGTGCCAGTCTCTGGCACCATTTTTCGGTTTCCGGAAATTTCTTCAGATCCAGCAGTTTGATGCAGAGTCCTTCATACCGGTCGGCCGACAGCCGTGCACAGTTTTTCTGGTACAGCGACTCCGCCGCCTCTTCCAGCATATTGACGTACTTCGTCTGCTCCAGCGTCATAAAGATTTTCTGACTTAAAACACGGTTCATATAGTCGATCAGCATCTCTTCATAATCGATCTCTGTCTCGGATTCCTGCTGCATCTGCGTGTACATTTTCTGCACATTGGCACGGAAATCGTTCAGCTCATCGCGGAGCACCGATGCGGCATAGTGGGATGTCTCGGAATCCTCGCTGTTCAGCGCCATCGTGATGGATTCCAGCGATTTCTGCATATCGCCGCGGATGACATTCAGCATCAGCATCCGCAGATTCCGCTTATCGCTGACGGCAAGCGACTCCTCGAGCGGCGCCATGTTGCGCTCCCGCTCCTCGTCTGCTTTCAGATGCGTCTGCACGCGGTCCTTGCTGAAAATAACGTCTTCCAGATCGACCGCCTGGCGGAAGACGGTTTTATAAATCAGAAAACTGCACAGGAAAAATGCCGGGCCGACGACCGGGCAGAGGACCATGACGATAAAACGGATAAAAAAGGCTCTCCGGTTATCGTACTGAATCTCCTCACCCTGCTCCCGTTTCAGGTCGCACGCCGGAACGTACACGAAAATCCCGACCAGCAGATAGACGAGCGCAATCAGGGCATTGACGATCCACAGGATCACGAACGCCAGCGTTTCATGACTCATTACGCTGCCACCTCCCCGTCTACAATCGTGCTTTCATAGCCTTCCTCTGCAAAACGGGAGATAACACCCCTTGCATTCTGCTCATCGGTGTTGGAGAGCAGCACGTACAGTCCGCCTTCGAGCAGGCCGACGTAATCGGTCTGACGCAGTTTCTTTCCAAGAATTTCGGCCGCTTCCTTGTAATTCTCCTCACCGCACGTAACCTGCACCAGCGAGCACTCGGTCAGGCCGTTCCGCTTCGCATCAAAGAATGCATTGACCAGCTGGGCAAATGCATCCTTCTCAAGAATACTGCTGTTTTCCAGATAGCGTCGCTCATGCAGCGCTTCCAGATAACGGTTCGCACGGACAACGGCATTCTGGATCAGATAGCTGATGACGGTCAGACGGTTCGACTCCGCAAGGTTCATGCGGTCCCACGGAAGACCCCACAGCATCAGGATAATCTGCATTTCATCCTCCGCATAGACGGCCTGTGCCATCAGCGGATAGCGGTCATCCATGGTTTTGTTGATATAAACGTGGTGCTCCTTCAGATCCTCGTACATATCCTCCATCTCCGGATAGCGGATGGAATTTCCCAGTTTCCGCGCCGTCGGCGATGTGAACGAAAAAAGACGCGCATATGTCCGGTTGGCGACGGTGTAGACCGCCACGTCCTCGGTGTTCATCAGTCTCGAAATCGTCTGGGCCGCGTAGAAAAGCACCTCGTAGGCACCGTAGCGGTCGAGCGACGATGTGATTTCATAAATTTTTCCAAGGCTGTCCTTCTGGTTGACGAGCTGAAGTTCAAAAATCTGTTTCATCCGCACGTTGCTGTCATTGATCTCTGTCATATCGCCGAGCTGTCCGTGCAGATAGCCGATCTCTTCCTCATCATCCTTTTTGATGTGGAGGATCTGGTCACGCATATAGCCTACCACCATTCCGAGGATGAAAAGCTGCGCCATCCAGATATAGGTGCTGTAGTCCATCAGCACTTCCAGACCGCTCTGCTGGTACATCTGCCGGAAACAGTAGCCCGCAGTTGCAAGCAGGGCCGAGAAAATTGCCTGCTGCTGGCCGTACACGATCGCGAACAGCAGTACATAGAGAAGATACGCATCCAGTTTCGAGAAATACTGGCTGCCGACCGCACGGTTGTTGATCATGAAAAACGGGATAAAGCAGATCAGATTCTCCAGATATGGGATCAGCATAATAAAAATCCGACGCAGCAGCTGCACGACACGGTTGCCCCATCCGGCGCCTGTGTCTTCTCTCTGCAGGAACGAACGGCTGTATTTGCGCATGTACGTTACAACAGCTTTGACGCCTTCTTCATACGGAACGAAAATTTTCCCGTCAAATTCCTGCTGATACCGGCTTCCATCCAGTGCCAGGCGGAATCCCTCGCCGACCGTGTCATCACGGATCTCCACACCTTCGCCTGCGTTCTGCTGAATCAGTTTCGCCAGATCCATCTGTGTGATGACTTCTCCCGATGTGATGTGGTACAGCGGATACTTCGGGTGTTCCTCCATCATCACGCGGTACGCAAATTCGACGGCGTCGTTCTGATAGATCATCGAAAACGTGTTGCGGCTGTTGGCTGCAATCTGATTTGTTTTCAGCATCTCCAGCGTCATCTGGAAACACGGATTGTTGTCTGCTTTTCCTTTCCGCGGAATATCATACAGATGATCAAACCGCAGAATCCGTGTGTCCATCTCTCTCGTGTCGCGGTAGCTCTTGCAGATATTTTCGCCTTGCAGGATCGCCATCGCCTGAAAGCTTTTGGCGGATGCCGGTTCTGTCTCGTGAATATCCGCCATATAGGACCGGCCGTAAACTGCCTCGGAGGACAGGTAGACGAATCGCCCTTTGGGATTGAATGCGTAAGCGGACAGAAGATTGGTCAGATCCGCCGTGAAACGGACAGACTCTCTTCTTGCATCGCTCCAGTCATAGTTGGTATCATAGGCCCCGAGAAAAATCACAAGATCCGGGTTTACGTTTGAAAAGATTTCGCGGACGCTCTCGCTGTCGTACGGGAAATTGTACCGTTCAAATACGCGGCGGTACTTTCCTCTTCCATCCCGCTTTCCCGTAAGCAGATACGTTTTATGTCCGTCTTTTTCCATTTTGGTGATCAGGGCATCCATCAGTCTGCTCTCGCCACCGACCAAAAATACTACCATACTTTATCCTCTTCGTTTTCGTAGATTCCTCACTCCAGGATCCCGCAGTTCCGAAATGTTTTCAGCACTGCGCTGACATCCTCCTGCACTTCCTCCGCCGGCACATCGTAGGCTTTTCCAAGCCGCTCCGCAATCTCCTCTGCGGATGCGGCATCGCCGGTCTGCTCGTAAATAAAAGCAGCAGTTTCGCTTAGTGTGAGTACCTGATTCATTTTTTCTGTCGTCGCCCCATATGGAATCAGAACATATTCGTCTGCAAGCTGTCTGAGTACAAAATCACCTTTTCTGGTCATTTTTATCTCCATTCACTTAAGTTTTGCTTTTCTTCCTGACGGCAGGAAAAAGCAATCATACTAATAATTTTATTATAGCTCTAACCTATTACATTGTAAACTATATTTTACTTTTTATTGATATCTGTAATAAAGTTTTATTTATTTTCCATTTTGTGGTATACTAAACCATATCAAACTTTTTCCCAAAAGGAGTCTCTTATGCAGCCGCTTGATACCGTTTATTTACAGATTTTGAAAAATTTATGCACAGATTCATCTGATCCCGTCACGCTTACCGGTGTGGATGCTTACGCTTTATACCGCCTTGCGGAAAAACACTGTTCACTTCCGTTTCTTCTGCCATATTTTGAGAATCAGCCGCAGTTTTCCGCTCTCAAACAGCAGACGAAGCAGATGCTGCTCTCCTATTATCAGTTAGAGCACTTTACCAGTCTCACTTTTTCGCTGCTCCTCGCAGAGAAAATCCCGTGCTTTCTGTTAAAAGGAATCAGTCTCGCCGCCAATTATCCGGTTCCCGAATACCGGAAGCTGGGAGATCTGGATCTCTATATCAATGAAAAAGAAGCTTTTTCCCGTGCCTGCCGGATTCTCGAGGCGCATGGCTGCGTCGAGGAGCCGGAAGACAGTGACCACCACGTTACCTACCGCTATACGTTCCCGGACACGCACCGTTCCTTCACGCTTGAGCTGCACTACCGCATCGTCGGCGTCTATCAGTTTGCCCGTGCGAATGAGCTGGTGGACGAGATTTTCTCTGCGGATCATCTGAAAACATCTTCCCTTACGCTTTACGGTCAGTCCTATCCGGTGCTGCCGCCGACGGAAAATGTTTTTTACATGCTGCATCATATGCTGAAGCACTACCTCTACAGCGGCTTCGGCAGCCGTCTGCTCTGTGACTTTACGCTGTATCTTAAAAAATATGCACCGGAAGTTGATTTTGAAAAAATTCACTTCTGGTGCAGAGAATCAAAAATTTTTCATCTTTACGAGCTGATTCTGGAATCCTGCCGCATTTATTTCGGTCTGCCATCCTCTGTTGACCCGAAGGTACACTGCTCCGCCGCCGACTGTGCTGTATTTCTCGAGAAAATTCTCGCGGATGGCGATTTCGGCAGTGACACGAAAAAGAAAATCGTCAGCAGCGGTTCTTATCAGCACGGCGGTGTCTTCGCCTGGTTCCAGGAAGGCCTTATTCAGATGAAGCTGCGGTTTCCAAAGCTCCACAAATGCGTCCTCCTCTGGCCGGTGCTGTGGAACATCACGTTTTTCTGTTTTCTTTCCAACACATACCGTGTCCGCCACACCACGCTGCGGCAGACACTGGCAGACTTCCGGGCGAATAATCAGAAAACCAAGCTTCTGAAAATTTTTGATAATAACGATGCTTCCTGAACATCTTCCAAAACAAAACAGAAAAAGAGTAAACGAACGTCTCCCCTTGTTCGCCTACTCTTTTTCTATTGGATCCATCTATCTATAGGAATACATTTCCCCTCCGCCTATCCCCTTGCGAAGGTTCCATGCTTATTTTTTAATAAAAGTGCTGATATCCGATCTGGATTCCGCTGCCATAGCCGCTGTTGAAATACAGGCATCCGCCAACTGGACTCTCTCCTGCAAGTGCCGCCTGTGCAGCTGCGTAACAGTCACTTCTTGCTCCGCGCGCCAGCACGCTCTGGAATGTTCCGGTCGCAACCGGTGTGAACTGTCCACCCTGATAAATAACGCCGGAAACACTGTTCGGGAAGGAACCGCTGTTGACACGGTTT
>OLPC01000982.1_pt1 | contig 26274 bp, 18 predicted proteins | sample 1672341 | NCBI WGS metagenome assembly OLPC01 (sample SAMEA3136673, study PRJEB25190) | human gut metagenome | reverse complement strand
TCTACGTCTGCTACCCTCTGTCTGTGACTCGAAATTAATTCAGCAGACCCTAATTGACAATATTCATTCTGATAATTCCAAACAAACAGAGACATTTCACGATACTCAACATGTTGAATATCATTAAACTCAATATTAAGCCTATCATTCGGCTTATCATTATCAGGAATATAAACAATCTGCTTATCAGTAATCACAAGACCCTGATTTTTATTACTCCAAAATGATGTATCACGAACCCAAAGTATTTGCTCGTCTAATCCCAATCCGAAATTATTACGAACACTACCCTTGTCCGACTCAGAAATAGACAATATCAAGCAATCATTATTATTGCTGTGACGAAGTAATGGCGTCACACCTTTTCGGAAGATGACCGTGATGTTTTCACCCTTCTTAGACACCTCATTAGACACTTCTTCTCCAATGACTGTATGATTTTGTACAGCATCGATTATTTCTTTCGAACGCTTTAATGAAATATCAAGACTTTTACGAACTTTGCTCAAATGGTCCCATTCCTTTAATGGGATTTCGTTTCCATATTTAGCAAAAGACTTGGAGAATTCATCAAAATATGTTTTTTCTAAACTTGTTAATTTCATATCTATCGTTTTTAGTCCAACTTCACAAACTCAAAATCATTCTGATTGCAGCATGCTTTCTTGTAGTCGAAGGCGTAGAGGCGCATGTATGCCTCCTGCAGTTCCTTGGCTCCATTGTAGAATGGGTTGGTGGTGTGCTGCTGGGTTGTCACGGTCACTACCATTTCTGGTGTGAGGACGGTGCCGTTTGTACGTTTGATGCGTTTAGGCTTTACTTGAAATACCTTACTCATAGTAATTTGTTTATAGGTTCTTATTTTTCATGTCATGCCGACTGGCAGCATTTCCTGTCAAAGGGCAAAGGTAGAGGAAAGTAGTGAGCTGTACAAGTCCATAATGGTTCATAAGCGAAAAAAGAATGGCGTGAATTCCTTCTCCCAACACTTTCTTGTAAGTAAGGCTCTGGTAAAACCCGTAGAAAAGAAAATATGAAAGAGGAATCCACACCATATACTGGTGCGGACTCGCTCAAACAAATTGTGTTCTTTCTACGTTTCAATTTACCAGATTTCAACTTACAGAACTATTTGCTTGTCCGTGTCCACAAGAATATCTTGCTTCTGCTTTACAGCGACTTCAAGCGAGGACTTTCACCTGCTCTGTCGCATAGCGACTACAAAAGTGGGAAAAATTCGGTTAATCGCCAAACTTTTCAGAAGAAATCTTGCGGATTCCTCTAACTTTTCCTGTCTATGATGTATCTTCAAGCTTTTCCATATTTCTCATTCGTTCCTTTTTATTATCTGCCGCAAAAGTAAAGAAAAGATATGTCAAAAGTAGACATCGGCTGTCCCGCCGAAGACAATATTTGCATTTCTGATGCTCAATACTACGAGTTGAACGCACTAAGAAATCTTTGGTGCGAAATTCTTTAGTTTTGAGCGTTTGGAGCTATATCACTAATAGACAGTCAGTTATGTGTTTTACGACAAAAGTGCGTAAACAAACGGGGTGTAAAAGTGGTACTTTTAAGGTGTCATAGCGCCACTTTTACCGCCCAATAGTTCAAGTATTGCCTTACAATAGTAACGCTTTTAGACTGTAAAAGCGGCACAATGGGGTCTATGTGGCTTTTTGATGGTCATCGAGAGTGGCTTTGATGCTGTAAAAAAACATAAAAACAGCTTTTTGATTCTCTATAATTGATTTTTATTTTGTAACAGGTTTTTACCGCCAGTACGATATTTGCATGGCAAGACAGATGATTAATACTGTATTTTCATTGACAATAGCTCTAATTTCTGCTTGTTTGTTTTCGAAATACAGGTTTCGGAAATATCTCCCACAGATTTCGCTGATGCGTACAGATTTCATTATTTTGAGATTATTAATTGGTATTTATAATTTGTTGTGGCGAAGCCAATTAATAACTACAAATAAAAAAATAATTAAAGAACATCTGTGACTATCAGCGTAATCTGTGGAAGAACTTGTCTATGTATGTTTAGAATTCCAACACCATTGTCTGGCGCGGACTGAGCTTTACGTTATGGCATATCACTACGTTTCTGCCCGTTGTGACATCCACGGCTTTCTCGGCGTTGCCGATTATCTCGGCATAACGCTTTACGTCGAGTTCGGCTGCGGCGTTTCTGCCGTTGATTACGGTCATGACGCTCTTGCCGTTATACTGACGCGCCACCACGTAAACGCCGTGCTGCGTGCAGAACTGGGTCTGGCTGCCTTTTGTTATCACGTCGTTGCCCTGACGCCAATGCAGCAGACGGCTTATCCAGCCGAACATATCGTTCTGAGCCTTGGTGCGTCCCTTTGCCGTGAAAGCGTTGCGAGCATCGCCAGCCCATCCGCCGGGGAAGTCCTTACGCACGTAGCCGTCTGTGACAGACTTCGTGCCGTTCATCAGAATCTCCGTGCCGTAATAGAGCTGCGGGATGCGGTTTACGGTCAGCAGCAGCGCCAATGCCTGCTTCAGAGCCAGCGTGTCCTTGCCCTCGCCTAAGAAGCGGTCGGTGTCATGGTTCTCAATGAACGCCATCACGCTCTTGGGGTTCGGATAAAGATAGTCATAGCAAAGGACATTGTATATGCGGTTCATGCCGTTCCACCAGTCGTCAGTCTCCTCATGCTTTGCCTGATTGATGCGGTCGAAGAAGGCAAAGTCCATGACGGTCTTCAGATAGCTGTTCTTCTCGGAGAGCTTGCTGTCCTTCTGCCAGGCGGCAGTATAGGCAGGCTCCGTCACCCACGTCTCGCCCACGGTGTTGAAGTTGGGATATTCGCGGTCGAGCGTCTTCATCCAGAGCGCCATGCCGTCGCGGTCAGCATAGGGGTAAGTGTCCATGCGGATGCCGTCAATGCCGACAGTCTCAATCCACCACTCGCTGTTCTGAATCAGATACTTCATGACGTGCGGATTGCGCTGGTTGAGGTCGGGCATTGTCGGCACGAACCATCCGTCCACCGTCTCACGCAAGTCCACCTTGCTGGCATAGGGATCGAGCACCGGCGTGAGCTTATAGCTGGTCTGCAGATACTTGTCGTTCACCTTGGCGTTGCCGTCCATCGTGTCCATCTTCTTCTGATGCTCCTCGGTCTGATATTCGGGAAGGAGCCATTCTGAAGTGTTAAACCAGTCCTTCGACGGCATGTCTGCCACCCAAGGATGGTCGAAACCGCAATGATTGAAAATCATGTCCATCACCACCTTCAGTCCCTTTGAGTGAGCCTCATCCACGAGACGCTTATACTCGTCGTTGGTGCCGAAGCGCGGGTCCACGCGATAATAGTCAGTAGTGGCGTAGCCATGGTAAGACGAGTTGGTGCCATTGCTGGGGCTGTCGTTCTCCAGTACGGGCGTAAACCACAGCGCCGTCACGCCAAGGTCTGTGAAATAGTCGAGGTGCTGGCGTATTCCCTCAAGGTCGCCGCCATGACGCAGACTCGGAGCCGTGCGGTCGCAGGTCTTGTCGCGCATGGTCTTGAAAGCGTCGTTCTTGGGATTGCCGTTGGCGAAGCGGTCGGGCATGAGCATGTAAAGCACATCCTCATTGGTGAATCCCATGCGCTTGTCGCCCGCCATTGCGCGGTCTTTCAGCTCGTACTTCACTTTCTTAGTCTGCTTGCCCTGCTTGAAGCTGAGCGTCATCTCGCCCGCCTTCGCGCCCTCAAGGTTGAGATAGAGGAAGAGATAGTTGGGCGAGTCGAGACGTGCGATAGAGTCGATGCGCACACCGGGATAGTTGACCTCCACGTCCGCGTCACGCACGTCCTTGCCGTAAACCATCAGCTGGAGCGACGCGTCCTTCATGCCTACATACCAGTTGGTGGGTTCGATGCGGTCCACCTTTACTGCTGCGTTCAAGCTCATAGCACCCATAAGCATTATTAATGATACCAGTTTTTTCTTCATTATCTTTTTTATATTATGGTTCTTACTTTCTGTAGAGTATCAGCGCCGACTGCTCGTCTGCCAGCACTTCCTTGCATTTGAACGGCATTCCGATGCCTTCCTCATTGATTACGCCGTTGCAGCAAGCCACCGTGTATTCGCCTTCGGGTACGTTGACCAGCTTGGCTTCCTTATTGGCGTTGAGAATGACGATGATGTCCTTCCATGAGTCGATACCCTCAAGGTTCTTCAGACGGAACGCCACAAGACAGTCGTCGGTGGCAATAAACTCCAGATGATTCCTTACAGCGTCAGCATTGGCGAGGCGGAAAGCGGGATGATTCTTGCGAAGACTTATCAAGCCTCGATAATACTCGAACACCTGAGGATATTGCTTGAGGTTGTCCCAGTGGAACTCGTTGATGCTGTCGGGCGACGAAAAGCTGTTATGCACGCCTTTCTTGTCGCGGAGCATCTCCTCGCCAGCAAGCATAAATGGCACTCCCTGCGACGTGAAGATGGCTGTCTGAGCCAGCAGGTCGAGGCGGATAAGCTCTGCCATACGGTCTGCTTCTGACCTCGACGCGTCCTTCAGACCGGGAATGCTCGCCTTGAGACGATCCACAAGGCACATGTCGTCGTGACAGCTAACGTAGCTGATCTGCTGTGTAGGATTGTTGGTCCACGGCTTACGGTCGTAGTTGACGCGTGTCATATCCACCTGATTGTGGGCGATGCCACCCACGATGCCGAACTTCAGGCTCTCCTCCTCGCCCTTTATTCCGGCAAGGAAAGCGCCCTTCGTGTCGTCAGAGAACGGTCCGCGAAGCGCGTCACGCATGTCATCGCTGAAAGCTCCGATGCCGTTCAGACGGGGGGTGTTGGCTTTTATGGCAAGCTGGTCCTGCGGATAGGCACACGTTCCGGCGCTCCAACCCTCACCATATATATATATCGAGGGGTCGATCTCGTCCACGGCGGCACGTATCTGGTTCATCGTCTCGATGTCATGGATGCCCATAAGGTCGAAGCGGAATCCGTCAATGTGGAATTCGTTTATCCAGTACTTGACGCTCTCTATCATAAACTCGCGCATCAGCGGACGCTCTGAAGCCGTCTCGTTGCCGCAACCCGAACCGTCGGAATAACGTCCGTCGGCTGTCTTGCGATAGTAATAGTCGGGATAAGTGCGCTGGAAGTTGCTTCCGTCAATGTCGAACGTATGGTTATATACGGCGTCGAAGATGACACGGATGCCAGCCTTGTGGAGCGCCTGTACCATTTCCTTGAACTCACGGATGCGCACCTCAGGACGATAAGGGTCGGTGGAATAGCTTCCCTCGGGCACATTATAGTTCTTAGGATCGTAGCCCCAATTGAATTGCGGGCGCTGGAGCTGCGTCTCGTCCACCGAAGCGAAATCGAACAACGGCTGGAAATGGATGGCGTTGACGCCGAGACGCTTCAGATAGTCAATGGCGCGAGGCTCTGTCAGAGCCAGATACTTGCCACGATGCTGCATGCCCGAAGTGGGACTGATGGAGAAGTCGCGCATGTGAAGCTCGTAAATCACGAGGTCGGCAGGCGACGCAATAGCCGGACGGCGATCGTCAGCCCATCCCACGGGGTCGGTGTCAGCCATGTTGATGATGGCGCCACGGTTGCCGTTGACGCCTACAGCCTTGGCAAACGTGCCGGGACACTCGCCCTTGCCTATATCGAAAGTATAGAACATGCCACTAAGGTCGCCCTTTACGGTAGCCTCCCAGCGGTTGTCGCCTATGGCACGCATCTTGACAGTCTTGACGGGTTTGCCACCCTGTCCTGCCTTATAGATGCGCACTTTCGGGAGGGAAGCCGCATTGAGGCGGAATACGGTCTTTGTCTTACCGTATTCCATCTCGTCAAAGCGCCCCTGAGCATTTACGTTTAACGTAATCATTGCGGCAAGAAATGCCGAGAACATATAATTCTTTTTCATGTCAGTAGCGTACGTATTGTTGTTATTTAGCAATAAGCGACACAGCGAAACCACCGCCACGTGCCTCCTTTATCTTCAACACATCGCCCTTCTTGACGGTCTTGTGCAGAATCTGGTAAGCCTTCGGATTGTGCTCATAGTCGGCGTCCTTGGCATCCTGATAGATGGCGCAGTCATACTTGCGACCCTTGTCGAGGAAATCGAGGCGTACCACAGCCGTGCGAGCCTCTTCTCCTGTCTTGCCACCCACGAACCAGTTGTCTGTTCCCTTAGCCTTGCGTGCCACGGTGATGTATTTGGCTGGCTCTGCCTCCAGATACTTCGAATCGTCCCAGTCACAAGCCACATCGCGGATGAACTGGAAAGCATCGTCATACTTCTCATAGTGTTCGGGCAGGTCGGCAGCCATCTGCAGCGGGCTGTACATAACCAGATAGAGCGAGAGCTGTCCGCAGAGTGTGGTATGGACGAAGCTCTTATTCTGGCTCCAGTCAGAGAGGCGTGTCTCGAAGATGCCGGGCGTATAGTCCATCGGACCACCCTGCAGACGGGTGAACGGCAACATCACGGTATGGTAAGCCACGTTACCGCCGAATGCCTCATACTCTGTTCCGCGTGCACTCTCATTGCCAACAAGGTTAGGCCATGTGCGGCAGATGCCGGTCGGACGTGTTGCCTCGTGAGCATTCACCATGATGTGATGCTTGGCAGCAGTCTCAACGACGCGCTGATAGTGATTGTTCATAAGCTGGCTGTAGTGGTATTCGCCTCGCGGAATGATGTCGCCCACGTAGCCGGTCTTCACGGCGTCATAGCCATACTTGTTCATCATACGGAAAGCATCCTCCAAGTGGCGTTCGTAATTGAGAGCTGCGGAGGAGGTCTCGTGGTGCATCATCAGCTTCACGCCCTTGGAGTGGGCATAGTCGTTGAGCATCTTAATGTCGAAGTCGGGGTAAGGAGTGACGAAGTCGAAGACGTCAAGCTTCTGATGACCGAACCAGTCTTCCCATCCTTCGTTCCATCCTTCCACCAGCACTTCCTGCAAACCGTTCTTTGCAGCGAAGTCGATGTAGCGCTTCACCTCCTCGTTAGTGGCACCGTGCGTGCCGTTGGGCTTGCACTTAGCGTAGTCGGTAACGCCGAGACGAACCGACGGCAGGTCGTTGGTGTAGCTCCATGTCTTTGTGCCGACAATCATGTTCCACCACACGCCGCAGTACTTTGTGGGATGAATCCATGAGGTGTCCTCTATCTTACATGGCTCATTGAGATTGAGAGTAAGCTTGCAAGAGAGCATGTCGCGTGCGTCGTCGCTCACCATTACGGTTCGCCAAGGAGTGTTGAAAGGAGTCTGGATGAATCCCTTTCTGCCCACGGCGTCGGGCGTAAGCCACGACTCGAATACGAGGTTCTTCTCGTCCAGATTGAGGTGCATCGTGGGATAATCCAGGCAGGCAGCCTCATGTATATTAATGTAGAGTCCGTCCTTGGTCTTGAGTTGCAGCGAAGTCTGGACGCCAGTGTCGGAGAATACGGTAGTTGACGAGTTGCTCTTATATGCCTCGCGGTTCTTTGCAATGACCTCACGGATGCCGGTAAGCGGAGTGATGTTATATTCATACTCCTGTGTGTCGTAGTCGCCGGGAATCCAGTAAGCAGTATGGTCGCCGGTCATAGCAAACTGTGTGTGCTCTTCCTTTATCACGAAATAGTTGAGCTCTTGCTGCTGCGGAAACTCATATCGCAATCCCATACCATAGTCGTATACGCGGAAACGTATGGTGATGTCGCGGTCTGAGGAGGGCTGATGAAGGTTGACAGCCATCTCGTTGTAGTTGTTTCGGATGGTTGATGTCTCGCCCCACACGGGTCGCCAAGTCTCGTCGAAGGTGGATGTCTGCGTATCCTTTATCTTGAAACCGTCCATGAGATTGGTCTCCTCCATGCCCTTCGAGGCGTGCTTGTCCTTGGCAAGCTCCATTCCGAGGTGAGAGGGGCTGACCACCTGCTTGCCCTTATAGGTCATTTCGTACGTGGGCTGTCCCTTGTCGGTGAGCGAGAAGGTGAGCGACACGTTGCCGTTGGGCGACTTTACGGTCTGGGCTGCCGCCATCATAGGGAGCAGCGCAGACAGTATCATGTATGTCTTCTTCATTCTGATGTTTGTCTTATATGTCTATTGCTTTCTGCTATACGGAGTTATCTGCCAGCCTGACTGATGAGCGTGCTAATCTCATCCGTGAACTTATCGTCAGCCATGAGATCCTCTATGTTGAGGTGCATGCGGTAACGCCAGTAATGCTTCGGGTTGGCAGGGATGTTGATGCGCTCTGCGTCAGCATCGGGCAGACGCAAGCGCTCGTCCATGGCGAGCCAGTCCTGAACACTCAGCACGCAGAGCATCGATGGAGAGTCAAGATGACGGGCAATGATGTCCTCTGCAAGCCATCCTGGCAGCGGATGCGGAGCCGGTCCTTCATGATGAAGCATCGAGTTATAGTAGTCCTGCGTACGTTCATAGTTCTCGTCCCACCACTGGCGGAGCGTAGGCATGTCGTGGCTGGATATGGTGCAAACCGAGCGGTAAGGGTTCTGGCTGAGATGTCCGAAGCGCGTAGTGGGCGACTTTGGCATGCTCTGCAGCTCAAGGCTGAATATCTTCAGCTCTTCCATCACCCAAGGAACACAGTCGGGCACCATGCCAAGGTCCTCTGCACAAACGAGCATACGTGTGGCCTGTACCAGTTTGGGCAGCTTCTTCATCGCCTCACGATACCAGAACTGATTGTTGCGACGATAGTAATAGTCGTTGTAAAGACGATTGAAAGCCTCCTTGTCTACATCGTAGAGCGACTCATAGATGAAGTCGAGCTGGGCAGAGATACGCGGATGGAACATATCGGCACGGTTGCGGTCGCGCACGAAGAGCACATCGCTCACAAGCGAATAGAGTCCGTCGCGCAGCCAAAGGTCTTCCTGTCGGGTCACGCCGGCGAAGCGTTCCTCTATCTTGCGCTGTGTGTTCACCTCGGGCTTCATGCGATAACGCTCGCCGTCGATGCGCTCCAAGTATTCGCTACGCACCTCGTCTGCACGCTCATGGAAGACGCGGTCGAGCACCCAATCGGTGATGTAAGGCTCGGTGAAGCGCTCCTCCTGGAAGTTCAGCCCGTAATGCATTATCTCCTCACGACTCATTGCCTGCGACGGAACGAACTGACCTGTCAGACCGTATACGCAGTCGATGGGTATCTCCCAGATGCGGAAGAATCCCAGTACGTGGTCAATGCGGTAAGCATCGAAGAACTTCGACATGTTCTGGAAGCGGCGCACCCACCACTTACAGCCGTCCTTCAGCATTTCGTCCCAGTTGTATGTGGGGAATCCCCAGTTCTGTCCGTTGACAGAGAAATCGTCAGGCGGCGCTCCCGCCTGTCCGTTAAGATTGAAGTATTTGGGTTCCATCCATACGTCGCAACTATATCTGTTTACGCCGATGGGGATGTCTCCCTTCAGGATTACGCCCTTCTGCTTGGCATACTCGTGAGCCGCCTTCATCTGCGAAGACAGTACATACTGCACGAAATAGTAGAAAGCCACCTCCTGATACTCCTTTGTGCGAGAATCCGACAGCATCGCGCGGTCATCCTCGTTCCATGTATTATGGTCTTTCCATTGTGTGAAATCGGCTGTGCCATACTCGTCTCTCAGCCATGAATACTGAGCATAGGGCACCAGCCAGCTTTGTGTTTCCTGGAAGAACGCTTTAAACTCTGCGCTCTTCATAATCTTCTTACCTTCCTGTTGAAAAACTTTCCTTAAATATCCTGATTTGAAAGCGTTTACCTTCTCATAGTCAATCTGTGGCAGAGCATTGAGTTGGCTGCGCTCTGCTTCCGCCTCACGGCGTGCTTCCTCGTCCTCCAGCTCCGGCAATGTGCGAAGATCGGCATACTGTGGATGTATGGCGAAGATGCTGATGCAGCTGTACGGATAAGAATCGGTCCATGTATGGGTGATGGTGGTGTCGTTGATGGGAAGCAGCTGCAGCACGCGCTGTCCTGTCTTCGCCATCAGATCAATCATCATCTTCAGGTCGCCGAAGTCGCCTATGCCAGCACTCTCCTTCGTACGGAGCGAGAATACGGGAACAAGTGTTCCAGCCAACTTGCGGTTCCATATCTCGAAGAAAGCCTGATCAAGGCTGTACATCACCGTCATGCCCTTCTTCATGTCGGGCAGAGTGAGGCAGCGGTTATTGCCACACTCCCACATCATCACGTGTCCTGAGGCGTTGGTCACCACGAACTTCAGCTCTATGCTCTCGCCTTGTAGCTGCGAAGCGTCGATGTCGACAGCCCATTCGCAGTAGTTGTGGAGCGTCATGGGCAGCGCTTTGTCAGGACACCATTCGCCTAAAGTCTTCTGCGCTCCCACCACAGCCAGACGTTCGTCTTCACGGAGCTGTGGTGCACGTACGATGAGACGCAGCGTACGGTCGTAGGACGTGGACTTAAGAGGCTGCGGCTGCTGATGGTTGATGCAGTCCGTAAAGGCGCTACTGTAGAGATACGAGTCGTCCGGCATATCGTTCCAGCGGTCGTAGACGTGATATTCTGTTGCTGCGGTACACGTGAAGTCGAGCACATGCTTCACCGTCTGCCATTCGCTTCGCTCGTAAGCGCCATCAGCCGTCACCTTATAATAATATGTAAGGCTATGGTCAGACTTGCGCTGCGAAAGGTCGCACCACCACTCCGCTCCATTAACGGTGGTCATGCGATGTGTCTTCACCTCGTCATTCTCCACGATGCAGAGCGAGATTTCCTCGCCGAATGCAGTACGGTATTCTATATGAAAATGTAATGTCATTATGTATTTGGGTTTAGGTTTGTTACCATGAAAGCTGTTACTTTCCTTTTACGCCTCTTTTCTGCTACGGATGGCAGCCACCGAGAAGGCACCGCAAATGAGCAGTACGCCAGCCACGATCATCATGTTGCTCTGGTGTGAGCCTACAAGATGAAGCAGTTCGCCACCGCATAAGGCAGCCACAATCTGAGGTATGCAGATGGTGCCGTTGAAGAGTCCGAGGTAAGCTCCCTTATGGCTGTAACCCTCAAGGGCATTGGTGACGAAAGCAAACGGCATGGCAAGCATGGCAGCCCAAGCACAACCTATAAGCAAGAAGGGAATTACGAGCAGGTTCTTGTCGCCGACGAACGGAACAAGGGCGAAGCCTATGCCGCCTATTACAAGGCTAAGAGCATAAGCAAATTTCTCGTTCTTGAACTTCGGAAGAGCCATAGCCCACAGCACAGAGCCGATGGCTTGCCAGAAGAACAGCACGCCTACCCAGTTGCCTGCTTCCTGATAACCCTTGGAAGCCACGTCGGTGGTGTGCCATACGGTTTCGGCAATGGTGCCGTTTGTGTAGGTCCACATATACATAAAGGCTGCCCAGCAGAAGAATTGTACGAGTCCTATCTTCCAGAACATCGAGGGTGCATTCTTGAGAAGCGTTATCCAGCCTGCACTTTTCTCCTCGTTCTGAGGCTGAGCCTCGTTATACTTAGCATATTCCTCTGGATTCCATTCCTTTACCTTTACCGTGGTGAAGATGACACAGAGGATAAGTATGGCTGCTCCGACGTAGAACGAATAGATGACAGAGTCGGGTATTACGCCCTTCGGGGCTTCGTTGGCAATGCCGAGAGCCGTGAAGAAGAACGGGAATACGTAGCCTATAAGCGAACCAGAATTGCAGAGAAACGACTGGATGGAGTAAGCGAGCGACTTCTGCTTCTCGTTCACCATGTCGCCGACAAGCATCTTGAAAGGCTGCATAGCCATGTTGATGCTCGTGTCGAGGAACATCAGCGAGACAAGACCGAAGACCATTGCCGTACTGACAGCCATTCCGAACGATCCTGCGTTCGGCAACAGACACATTACGAGCACAGCCACCGTGGCTCCGATGAACAGATAAGGGATGCGGCGTCCGAAGCGACACCATGTTTTGTCGCTAAGCGTGCCGACTATAGGTTGCACAAGGATGCCCATCAGCGGGGGCAATATCCAGAAATAGCTAAGGTTGTGAGGGTCTGCTCCCAGTGTGGCAAAGATGCGCGATATGTTGGCGCTTTGCAAGGCGTAAGCTATCTGTACGCCAAAGAATCCGAAACTCAAATTCCAGAGTTTCCAGAATGAAAGATTAGGTTTTTGGGTCATTGTTATTTGGTTATTTTACTTTTTATAGCAATAAAGAATTTGGCTTTACTCCTTACAAGTCCATTACTCAAAGTGTGGTGCCTCTCACTACGAGGCGTGTCCTTACCACTCGCATTGCCACCTCATTACGCGGCAGCGAGCCTTCCACCTGACTTATCAGTATGTTGGCTGCCTCTTCGCCCACTGCCACACCACGCTGTTCCACGGTGGTGAGCATCGGATCGCAAGCCATGGAACGGTTGCCATTGGTGAATCCGCAGATGCTTATATCCTCAGGAACTTTAAAGCGCATGCGCTTGGCAGTGTAGAGAATGCCAATGGCTGTGTCGTCGTTGATGGCGAAAAAAGCATCTGGACGTTCGTCGTCCGGCAAAGAGAGTATTTCGGGAGTGATGGCCTCAGCCTGCGTGCGGTCGTCACATATTCGGACAAGGGCTTCGTTCAACTTCAGTCCGTTCTTGGTCAGTGCGTCATGATAACCGTTATAGCGGTTCTTTGAGATTTCCAGGTTCATCGGCGAACCATAGAAGGCAATGCGCTTACATCCAGTATCAATCATGTGTGTGACCGCTGCATATGCTCCATTATAATCGTCCACCACCACTCGCGAACCATTCACGCCGGTGCAGATGCGGTCGTAAAACACAAGTGGCACACCATTGTCCATCAGTTTCTGGAAGTGGTCGTACCGTCTGGTGTCCTTGGCTTGCGACACGATTATGCCGCACACCTTATTTTTAAAGAAGTCGTCGCATATAGCCACTTCCTTGTCATAGCGTTCGTTGCTCTGAGCCACCATAACACGGTAGCCACGCGCACGTGCTTCTTCCTCTATACCTGACAGTACGGACGCGAAATAATAATGCACAAACTCCGGAACGATAACGCCTATTACCTTCATCGGAAGGCTACGACTGTGACGCAACGCTCCTCCAATGACATTCGGGTAAAAGTTATGTTCTTTCGCGTATGCCTGAATGCGCTTTTTCTGGGACGCGCTGATGCGTGGGCTGTCGTTGAGCGCACGACTGACAGTCGCTATGGAGACGCCCAAATCACGGGCTATATCTCGCATTGTTATAGGTAAGTTATCTGCCATGGTTTTCAGTTATGCCGCAAAATTAGTCATTATTCCCGAATGCGTAACGCTTTTCTTCTGACAAAATATCAAAACAGAGTGCAAACGATTGCACTTAAAATATGACGGTTTTGCACAAAAAAAGAAACAACGTATGTTTATAAATTCTAATTTTGCAAACAGAATGAAATGAGCCCTTAAACTACTGAATTTCACTTATAACATATAACAATAACTAAAAACAGCAAAACATGAAGCAGTTGAAAATCAAATTGCCTCTGAGGACCATGGCACTTGCCGGCGGTCTTCTCCTTGCTACAAGTTCCTTTGCACAGAACAACATCGTCGTTAAGGGACATGTAACAGATGCTTCTGGCGAGCCAGTCATGGGTGCTACCATTACAGTTAAGGGTAAGGCCCTCGGTGTTACCGACATTGATGGTAACTTCTCATTAGACGCAGCCCCCGGAACAGAGCTTACATTCACCTTCTTGGGTATGACTCCGCAGACCGTAAAGGCTTCGAGCAACATGAGCGTTACCTTAAAGGACGACTCTCAGAATCTTAATGAAGTGGTGGTCATCGGTTATGGTGTGGCTAGGAAGAACGACCTTACAGGTTCGGTTACTGCCCTCAAGCCGGATGAGAAGAATCATGGTATCATCACTTCTGCCCAGGACATGATCCAGGGTAAGATTGCCGGTGTGAACGTCAACTCAGCATCAGGTGCTCCTGGTGACGGTGCACAAATCCGTATTCGTGGCGGTGCTTCTCTTACCGCCAGCAACAACCCGCTTATTGTTATCGACGGCATGCCTATGGATAACTATGACACAAAGGGTGTGAACAATCCTCTCTCTCTTGTCAATCCTAACGATATTGAGAGCTTCACCGTACTGAAGGACGCTTCGGCTACTGCCATCTACGGTTCGCGTGGTTCTAACGGTGTCATCATCATCACCACAAAGAAGGGCCGCAGCGGTCAGAAGCCGCAGGTTTCTTACAATGGTACGATTTCTGTAAGCACCATTGCCAAGAAGTTGGACGTGATGAAGGCTTCTGAATACGTCGATTTCATCAAGAACTATTACGGCGAAGACTCTTCTGCATACCAAGGCTTAGGATGGAAGAAATTCAAGGAAGACGGCACACCTGACTATGCTGCAGGCACATTCGATACTGACTGGCAGGACGAAATCTATCGTGCCGGCATCAGCCATGAGCATAACGTCAGCCTTACTGGTGGCATCAACAAGCAGTCATGGTCAATGCCTTACCGCGTCAGCGTAGGCTATACCGGTCAGGAAGGTATCTTGAAGGGTTCAGACTATAAGCGTGTTACCGCAGGCTTCAACATTAATCCTTCTCTGTTCGACAAGCACCTCAACCTCAACCTCAACGGTAAGTATTCTTACTCAAAGACTGTTCCTGGTGGAGCGGATGCTGTAGGCGCAGCTATCAACATGGATCCTACTCGCCCTGTAAAGAGCAACGACGAGCAGTTCAAGAACTGGGGAGGTTTTTGGCAGTGGGCACTACCTACTACATCATACGACCCAACATTCCCATACAATCGCAATGATGACGCTCCTACAAACCCTGTAGAAAAGGTAGAGAACTACGACTTCTACAAGAGTGCACACGTTCTCTTGGGCAACGTAGAGGCTGACTATAAGATTCATGGCTTCGAAGACCTTCACCTGCATGCCAACTTAGCCGGCGAATTCAGCAACGGTGGTGAGTATAACACCAACAATCCGCAGTCTACATACGGTTTCTATTATGGTGGCAACAGCGAGAACAAGGAGAAGAAGTATAACCTCCTGGCTACAGCATACGCTCAGTACACCAAGGACTTCAACAAGGCCAACCACTTCGACATCATGGCTGGTTATGAATATAGCCACATGAAGTATTGGGGCAACCAGTGGAGCAAGTCTATGTATCCTTCTACCTTCGAAGGCAAGAACGACGCTGGCGAGGCTCTCGCCGGAACCGTCAAGTCTTACGACAAAAGCAACTGGAAGGGACAGACTTACCTCGTCAGCTGGTATGGTCGTGCCAACTACTCTTTGCTTGACCGTTATCTCCTCACATTCACAGCCCGTTACGACGGTTCAAGCCGCTTCGCTGACGGACACCGTTGGGGCTTCTTCCCATCAGCAGCCTTCGCATGGCGCGTTAAGGAGGAGAGCTTCCTGAGAGACGTAAAAGCTGTCAGCGACTTGAAGCTCCGTCTTGGCTGGGGTAAGACAGGTCAGCAGGACACTGGTAAGGAATACTACACAGCTACTTACAAGAAGAGCACCAGCAATCACCACCTCTATCCTATCGGTGGCGGTGACAACACAGGTGTGCTTTATCGCCCGTTGGCTTACAATGACGATCTGACTTGGGAGACCACTACCACATGGAACGTCGGTCTTGACTATGGTATGTTCGACCAGAGACTTACTGTTAACCTCGATGCATACTACCGCAAGACCACTGACCTTCTCAGCACCACAACCATCTCTGCAGGTCAGAACTTCGACAATGCCCTCCTTATGAATGCAGGAACATTGGAGAACAAGGGTTTTGAGGTTGCTATCACTGGTCGTCCTATCCAGACAAAGGATTGGTTCGTAGAACTTAGCGTTAACGCTGCCTACAACAAGAACGAGATTACAGAGCTTGCAGGCGGCCGCGATATGATTGAAGCAGGAATGAGGGTAGGTCAGGACCAGGCTATCACCTATCATAAGGTAGGAAAGCCAGCCAACTCATTCTTGGTATACCAGCAGGTATACGATGAGAGCGGTCGTCCTATCATGGGCTGCTATGTAGACCGCAATGGCGATGGAACAATCGACGAGAACGATAGATACTTCTATAAGAATATCGTAGCTCCTTGGACAGGTGGTTTCAGCTTCAAGGTTTCGTACAAGAACTGGGATCTCGGTAGCAACTTCCGTGTAAGCTTAGGCAATTATCTCTACAATGGATACGAAGAAGGCGCGATAAACACTAAAGAGATTTGCAGCGCTAAGGGATATTACAAGAACACTACAAAGGATATAGCAGCTTTAGGCTGGACTTCTTACAACTATCCTCTTACCGACTACTTTGTACAGAACGGTAGCTTCCTGAAGTGCGACAACATCACATTGGGCTATAACTTCAACAATCTGTTGAAGGCGGGTAACTACAAGGGCATCTCTGGACGTATCTACGCTTCATGCTCTAACGTATTCACTATCACAAAGTACAGCGGTATCGACCCTGAAGTAAATTCTGGCAAGGACGACAGCATCTATCCGCGTTGCCGCACATTCCTGCTCGGTCTGAACCTCAACTTCTAACAATTTTAAAAAAACAGATTTCGATATGAAACTCAATAAATTCAAAACAATAGCCCCCGCAGCAGCTCTCTTGCTCGCAGCAAGCATGAGCTCTTGCATGGATGATTTGAATAAGGGCAACATTGACCCTACTGTTGACCCCAACCCTAACATCACGGGCTTATACAGCAAGTGCTACGCTGGCCTTATCATGGAAGGTAATGACGGCAATGCCGATTTCACTATCGACGACGCTGGTAAGTCAACCCTTCTACGCAACCTGTTCAACTTCAACGAGGTACCTACCGACGAAGCAGTCTGCTGGTGGTCGGATGGCGGTATCGCAGATGTTGGCTACAATAAGTTCGATCCGGGTAATGCTACTCTGAAGAACCTCTACTATCGTCTGATGTCGAACATCTCTTACGAGAACCACTTCTTAAGTCTTGACGCTGCCAAGGCTGAGAAGACCAAGTATGCTGAGGTACGCGTGCTTCGCGCTTACAGCTATTTCTTGATGCTCGACTTCTTCGGCGATCCGACATTCATTGACAAGATTTCGGCTGAGACTCCGCGTCAGGCACACTCTTACAACTCTAAGTTTGAGTCAGGCAAGTCTTACACTCGTGCAGAGCTTCTGCAGTTGGGTCGTGAATTCCTGTTCAACTGGGTGAAGGACGAATTGCTCGCAGCTGAGCCTGACCTCTTGGAGGCAAAGCCTGAGACCGACAGCGATGCCGACTATGGTCGCATAGACAAGGGCACATGCTGGTTGCTCTTGAGCCGTCTTTACCTCAACGCAGGTACATACCTCAACAACGACGGTCAGGACAATCCTTACTGGAAAGAGGCTCTCGAATATGCCGAGAAGGTTATCGAATCACCTTATGCACTCTTCGATGACAGCAAGATGTCTGCAGAGGCAAAGGCTAATGGCTACAAGCCATACGACTTGCTCTTCATGGGCGATAATGGCTCGAATGGTGCAAGCTGCGAGGCTCTTCTCCCATTGATGCAAGATGGAGAAAAGACTCAGGGATATGGAGGTTGTATGTTCTATGTAGCTGCTCTTTGGGATGCTACGATGCAGACTGTTGCAGATAAGGACGCAGCCACTACTGCCAACTCATGGTCAGGTATGCGTGTTCGTCCACAATTCGTAGAGAAGTTCTTCACCGATCCTTCTGTAGTAGTGAACAAGTCGGCAAAAGAAATTCGCAATATGAACGTTGATGACCGTGCTATCCTTTGGGGTAAAGGCAACAGTGACGGCGATCGTACTTTGGAGATTGGTGCTAACGACAAGTTTGTCAAGGGTATTGCAACACCAAAATGGAATAACAACTATTCTAATGGTGGTACTCCTCACGACAGCTACAACGTAGACATCGACTTCTTCCTCTTCCGTGTAGCAGAGGCTTACCTCAATGCTGCAGAGGCTGAGATGCACCTTAACGGTGAGGGTTCTGCTAAGGCAAAGAAGTACATCAACGCTCTCCGCAATCGTGCCCATGCTGCCGTGCGTGCTTCTTACACTCTTAACGATGTTCTTGACGAGCGTTCTCGCGAGCTTTATTGCGAAGGTCTTCGTCGTACCGACTTGATTCGTTTCAATCAGTTTGGTGGAACTCAGGCTACATACAAATGGGAGCTTAAGGGTGGTAGCACTAATGGTACAACATTCGCTAAGACCAATAACGTATATCCTATCCCATCTTCAGAGATTCGTTCTAACAAGAACCTTACACAGATCGACGGATATAATGAGGTTCAGAACTAAAGTATAAAAGTAAAAATAGAACTATAAAAGTAAACGCAATATGAAGAATAAATATATGATGGGTGCTCTGCTTTTCGGCATCATCAGCTTATTCGCATCATGTTCGGATGACAACGACTCTAACCCTACGCTTATACAGCCTACTGAGTTTACGTTGAACACTCCAGAATATGCCAATTCCACTATAGACCTGGAGCACTCCACAGGACTTGGTCTTACATGGTCACAGCCTAAGTATACAGAAGACAATGCTCCGATCAACGCCACTTACGAGGTGCAGGTTTCTCCTACCAACACCTTCACAGTTTCTACTGATGAAGCTGCGGCAGACGAAAGTGGCGAAAAGGTGCCCGACTACGCAGCTCTTAGCAACACCACACAGAAATGTAACATCTCTGCTTCTGCCGAGGAAATCGACAAGGCATTGGTGAAGATCCTTAAATGGACAGAAGGCAATGTTCCTGCCACGCAGGAGGTTTACGTCCGCGTGAACGCTTTCGTACAGGAGGGCACAAGCCGTCTGAACCCTGTCGCTTCAAACTCAGTAAAGCTCAACGTAAATCCTTACTATATTGAACTGAAGGATGCTGTTCCAACAATGTGGTATCTTGTAGGTAACATGTTCGGTGCTAAGTGGGGAAACAACAAGGACATTGGAGTAGACGCACTTCCTATGTTCCTTAAGCCAAACTTCTCTTACGACAAGAAGACTGGTGCAGGTGAGATTGAATACACCAACTACTTCCTTACTGGCGATTACAACGACAAGGCCGAGTGCGACGGAGCTGGCTTCAAGATTCTGCCTTTAAGCTTCAACTGGGATAACAGTATGAACGCCGATGGCGCTACAAAGGGTACTATCATCAACCGTAACGGAGGTAGCGACGGTGGTCACATCGTAGCTCCGGAAGCCGGTTACTACACCATCACTCTCAACACAGCTGACAACACAGCCAAGATGGAGAAGTACGAGGGTACAGTAAACGACTATGGTACTATTCAGATTAGTGGTTCATTCAATGATTGGGTAGACACTCCAATGCTTCCTTACAACACTGAGGGCGTTGAGAACCACGCTTGGTACTACGTAATGGATGTTCCTGCCGGCACGACTGCACAGTTCAAGTTCAAGATTGCAGGTTCTTGGGATACCAGCTGGGGCTATGGTGCAGCAGATGGCGCTATCAACATGTACGGAAAGTGTGATGCAGGTGGCAAGAACATCGGCTTGGCAGAAGGCAAGTACGTCATCTCATTCAACGACATCACAGGTTCGTTCAGCATCGTTAAATTGTAAATCACTTTAAGCAAAGACAATTATGATTAAGAAAATATTATTGGGAATGACCCTGCTGATGTCTATGGTGTCTTGCACCGAGGACTTTACAGACTGGGCACATCCGCAGACCAATCCTGAGGAGAAAGCCGTGGAATTCGGCGACGGTAGCGTAACTCCCCTAGACGACGTCATCAATCTGGCTGACGTCAATACAGAGACAGTAAAGGTGGTGGCAAGCATCAAAGCCCCCACTTCTTCTAACGCTGCCTACACACCTACCTATAAGATCAACTTCGACGGCCAGTCGTTCGACATTGACGCCGAGGGCAACATGGCAACAGCAGACTTGGCTAACTACATCGTCGAGAAGTATGGCAAGCGCCCCACTGAGCACGACATCGACGCAACACTCGACGCATGGGTAAGCAATGGAGCGACAGCCGTTAAGGTTAAGATGGCAACATCTGCTACATTCCAGGTTAAGGCCGTTCCTGTGGCTCCGGTTATCGAAGAGGGCTATTACCTCGTAGGCGACATGTTCACCACAGAAACAACGAACGGCTGGACGAAAGAAGCCGCAAAGGTATTCAACCACAGCGACAAGGACGTTTATGAGGATCCGGTCTTCACCGTTAGCTTCGAGACAACAAAGGCTGACCAGTACTGGAAGATCATTCCTAAGAAGAACATCGACTCTGGCGAAATCTGGGCTGCCGGCGTAGTAGGTCCTAAGGTAGACGGCGACGACAGCATGACTGGCGCGCTGACCAACGTTGACGCTAAGGCTGGTAAGATTGCCAAGGCTGGTAAGTATAAGCTCACCATCAACATGATGGACTATACTTACACCATCGAGGAAGTCAACTACGATCCGTTCATCTACTTCATCGGCGCAACTGACGGCTGGAAGAGCTCTGACCAGAAGCTCGCTCTCGTGGACGAAGCAAAGGGCACATACACTGGCTACGTTTATCTGGCTGATCCTAACGGCTCAGGCTTCCAGTTCAAGTTCCAGCGTAAACCTGGAGACTGGAACAACGCCATCGGCGCTGGCGCCTTAAGTACATTCTCAGGTGCAGCAACCAACGAGGGTGACAACATCGGCGTGAATGCAGGAGAAGGCGTTTACTACATGGACGTAAATCTCTCAGAAGGCAAAATCACAGCCACTAAGGTAGAGAAAATGGGCATCATCGGTGGTTTCAATAATTGGGAAGGCGACGCAGTCATGACATGGAACGCTAAGGAGTATTGCTTCGAGGCAACCAATGTTGGTGTGACAGCCGACGGTTGGAAGTTCCGCGTAAATGGTGATTGGCCCATCAACCTCGGTGGAAGCATCGACAACCTGACAGCTGGTGGCGACAACATCTCAGTAGCAGGCAACACCGTTAAGCTCTACCCGACCAGAAAGACCTCTGACAAGATCTTCTGCACAGTGAAGTAAACACTTTTCATTCATAATAGACTTTTATATATTATGGGCGGTTCTCAGAGAGTGAGACCCGCCCATTTTTTTGTTGCTGATATGTCTACGTCAGCTTTACCAGAAAAAAAACAAAGAAAAACACAAGACTATAAGAAATCTCCCCGTCTAAAAAACATGTCTTCATGTCTTCTTGTCTAAAAAACGTTTTCATGTCTTCTCATGCAAACGTTTGCACAATCGAATTGTGTGTTTACGCCTCGTTTTGCACTAACATATAAGTATTTGGCGTAAATTTGCAATGTATTCAATTAAAATGTAGTATTTGCGCGAGCAAATAGTGAGTAGCTTAACAAGTAGTTATGTATACAGTAGTTAGTAACAAAGCGAGTCATGAGTAAAGTTGAAAATCATTATTTAAACAAAAAGTAACTAAAACCCGAATATGAAGAAGATTTTATTGACAGCAGCAGCCCTCATGGGAGCCGCAAGCATGTTTGCACAAGGATGGCCCGCCAATTACGAAGGCGTGATGCTCCAAGGGTTCTATTGGGACTCGTTCCGCGCATCAAAGTGGCAGAACCTTGAGGCTCAGGCAGACGACCTCGCCCCTTACTTCAGCTTGGTATGGGTTCCGCAGAGCGCCAACTGCGGCAGCGGACGATCAATGGGATATGACGACCTCTATTGGTTCAGCAATTACAATAGCTCTTTCGGCAACGAAGCCGAACTGCGCTCCATGATCAGCACTTTCAAGAGCAAGGGCATCGGCACCATTGCCGACGTGGTTATCAACCATCGCAATACACTGACAAGTTGGACCGACTTCCCCGTAGAGACATTTAGGGGCTTAACCTACAAGATGAATTCTACCGACATCTGCAGTGATGATGACAAGGGAGGAACTTTGACATGGGCTAACAAACAGACACCAAAGGTTAGCCTCAGCAGCAATAAAGATACGGGCGACGACTGGGACGGCATGCGCGACCTTGACCACTACAGCTCCAACGTGCAGACCGTAGTGAAGGCTTACCTCGACATGCTCCTTAACGATTTCGGTTACGCCGGATTCCGTTACGACATGGTGAAGGGTTACGCTGGCAAGTTCACCGGCATTTACAACACTGCCCTCAAGCCCCGCTTCTCCGTAGGCGAGTATTGGGACGGCAACGCCACCACCGTAAAGACATGGATAAACGCCACGAAGGTGAACGGCGAGCCAACATCGGCTGCCTTCGACTTCCCCGTGCGCTACGCCGTGCGCGACCTTATCTCATCCAACTGGAGCAACAAGGCAAAGGACGGTCTCATCAGCGATGCCACATACCGCCAGTACGCCGTCAGCTTCGTGGAAAACCACGACACGGAATACCGCTCAAGCTCAGAACAGCAAGACCCCATCCGCAAGGACACGCTTGCCGCCAACGCCTACATCTTGGCTTCATGCGGCACGCCATGCGTCTTCTACAAGCATTGGCAGGCTTACCCCACCGACATCAAAATGATGATCAACGCCCGCCACATCGCTGGCATCACCAACACCAGCAACACCACCTTCAACGAGTACGTCGGCTCGAAATGCAACGTCCTCAAGACAGAAGGCTCACACGGCACGCTCTACGCCGTAATGGGAGCTAACGCCGACGCTTACCGGACACCGTCGGGTTACACCGAGATACTGCGCGGCAACAAATATCGCTATCTCCTCAGCAACAGCAGCAACGTGGCATGGGTGGACCTGCCCTCAGGCAGCTACGACAACGCACAGAAGGCTCGCCTCACAGCCGTCAGCGACAAGCAGGGCGCACAGCTAGTATACACCACCGACGGCACCACACCAACCGCACAGAGCCACAAGGCAGCAAGCGGAACGCTCATAGACATCCCTGCCGGCACCACCACGCTGAACGTAGGTCTGCTTGTCGGCTCCACAGTCTCAGCAGTCACAACGCGCACATACAAGGTGGGCCTCTCTGAAACGTTCACGCCCTATGACATCACCGTAAACGTAAACGTGGACAACGTAGGATGGAGCAGCGTGAACTTCTGGACATGGGACGACATGTACGACGACAACTTCACGTCCACCGGCAAATGGCCAGGCGACGCCGTCACCACAACAAATACCGTGGAAGGCCGCAAATGGTATAGCCGCACATACCGCATAGACAAGCGCGACCGCATGCTCTCCTTCGTCTTCAGCACAGCCAGCGGCTCTCCTCAGACCGTTAACGTATACGACCTTAACAAGGACGCATACCTCGAAATCTCCGCCAACAAGGACGGCCAAAGCCACTATTACGTGAACGACGTGACCTCCCAAATGCCCACCGCAATAACCACCGTCACCGCCGACGCCCCACGTTCAAAATACTGGTACGACCTGCAGGGCCGCCAATACACCAACCGCCCCACCCAACCGGGCGTCTACATCCACAGCGGAAAGAAGATTGTTGTAAAAAAATAAAGATCCGCGAAGCCCTCTGTCTTGACAAGAAGACCATGTTTTTCAGACAGGAAGACATGAAGACAAGTTCTTAGACAGGAAAACATAAAGAACATGTTTTTTAGGAAACGGAAAATCTTGTCTAAAAAACATGTCTTCCTGTCTTCATGTCCAAAAAACATGTACTTCATGTCCAAAAACATGTCTTCTTATCTAAAGACTATATTTGCATTTCTAACGCTCAATACTCCTCGTTCAGCGTACAACAAAATCTTTGGTGCGAAATTCTTGAGTTTTGAGCGGTTAGAGTTAACCTCCTCACAACCAGTATATTATACAGTCAACAAGCAGGACACGCCAAGAAAAGCACAACAAAACCAGCTTGTTTAATGTACGAAAGTACGTATTTTTTATAAGTGATTGAGAATGAGATAAGTTTTTATCTCATAAAAAGAAGAGGTTACGAATTAGAAATAAACAGAATGTAGCATCCTGCTGTGATTTGCATAACCATCCAAAGAACTCTTTCGGTTGCAAAGGTACGATATTTAATCGGGGATAAAGAATGTTTTAAGATTTTTTATCCTCGATTTTTTGCTTGGATAAATCTGTTTTTATTAAACCATATTCTTCTCTATTCTTTGCTATTTCCATTTCAATCCATTCAAACTTATGTGGCAAGGGTTCCTGTTTTTTGAATGGTCTATTTCGTTTGCATATTCTCATCCTTTCGTGTGTTTTGTATAAAAGTCAGCCGTCGTCGCAGAAAGACAGTCCTCGTACCTCAGACTAACTTCCTCCGACTATGGCACGGCAAGAAAAATCCTTGGCGGTATGCCTTGAAATACTTCAAGACTATACTGCCAAGGACTTTTCTTTGTTTGCCGTGCTGACAACGGCTGACTTTTATAGCCACAACTCGCAGTTCCATTTTTATCGCACAATCCAAACGACATGAAACAGTGGCACGCCACCCTTTCATGTCTCAGTAGTACGGCATGAGGAAAAGTGCTTCTTTTTGTCGGTTGCAGGCTAACCGATCAAAAGAAACACCATTCCTTGATTTGCCGTACCATTTTGTTTGCATACTCCACCGCAAGAAAGAAGTCATTGATGTAAACCCCAACGACCACTTTCATGCTTGGCTGCACAGCCTTGGAGAAAACCCGATGCAAGAAGCATGGACAAGCCATACTCTTCTTTCATCGGAATTTCTCTGATGGCTGTGCCATTTTTGTATGCGATTTCCATTTTTCAAGACGTTTGTAAGACGACGTTGTATCCATTTTTCAGAAATGAGTATGCGATAATCGTACAGTCCAAAAACTTCCGTGAAGTTTCTATTTTCATTTGCCGCTCTGATTTTCTTTCCTCCACAAGGTCTTTCCTTTTGGCATCAACCGTTATCGTGCAGGTGCAAAGGTATGACAGCGGGCTTTGGAAATATTCTGCTACTTTTGTTAGTTCTGTTAAAAAACATATCCAATGCTTTTAAAAACTATTTGGACTTCTTTATCAAAAACCAAAGGTTGCTTTTCCATGATTGGTATTCTCCTTGTTTTTCATTCTTGCCGCCAAAAGAAACTTTAGCCTCTCCATTGTGAAAAGGTGTAGCATACGAAAAAACGGGTGGAATAACAATAGCTCCACATGTATCAGCAAAACCTATTTTGCTATTTTTTCCTACAATTCTGAACAAGCCATCACTGACATAATCTGGACCATTGTCAATCTTATATACTTCAAATAGTTCTTTACCTGCATTATTAATACAAACTATTTCACCTTTTCTCGTGCCGACAAAGCCGATAGATGAAATCGTATCAGTAAATGCTATTGTATATTTTTTATTCTTTACAATAGTTTTTCCTTGTAAGTTTTTATATATAATGTTATTACCATGGTCAAATTTTACAATGGTCTGAGCTGTCAGCTGTTGGAAAAGTAAACATGATAGAAAAATAAAAAGGAACTTTTTCATAGGGTATAATATTAAAGGAGGGTGTCTATTCATAGAAAGAGACACCCTCAAAAAAATTACTTGAGAGTATATAGTAACTCCGAATTGCAATTATTGAAATAATCGTTAGCTTTTTTATACTCACATTGTATACCATTGAACAAATCAACATGTCCGGTGGAATCGCTCCAATTACAATCATTAAAGACGATAACGCCTTGTTTGCCTTTGAAGCTATTTGCAGTAGAACCTTTCAAAGGAGTACCTCCTATATGTTTTATGATAAATTTCTTCATATCAGACACACGATAGAGATACCATTTTTTATCAGCACCAGAAGAAACGGCCCCATCGGATGGTGATATTGGTACTCCTGAATAGTTGAAAGCATATGACAATCTGATAGCGCATCCGTTTTTAAACACTTCAGATTTTATATTCTCTCCAACTTTTCCACCAATGAATGTTCCTAATTGAGCAACACTTTTATCCTTTACTTTAGCAAAATTTGAACTTAATGTTTTATACGTTAATGCCATTGTCGCTTACGTTTAAGTCCCTTTTAATCCATGCGGCTTAGCCGGGACTGTTGGCTGAGTCGTATCATTCAAAATTCATTAATATCAAATACAAACATCATGCCTATTTTATTTGGGAAATTTTATAATGTCAAAGTGTCAGTCTAAACAACTTTAAGCTATCAGTACTGAATGCAACTTTTATAGCCACAACTCGCAGTTCCATTTTTTATCGCACAATCCAAAAACTTCCGTGAAGTTTCTATTTTCATTTGCCGCTCTGATTTTCTTTCCT
>OLPC01000974.1_pt1 | contig 26420 bp, 28 predicted proteins | sample 1672341 | NCBI WGS metagenome assembly OLPC01 (sample SAMEA3136673, study PRJEB25190) | human gut metagenome | reverse complement strand
TCTGATTCTTTCTAATAAAAGCAGAACACATTTTCAAGCCGTTAGAAGCCATGAGATGGTGAAATCTTGTTTGAAAAGATTACGGAATATGTGGTAAAATAATAAAAACAGATAAGAATTACGAGAGGTAAAAGGGGCGGAATTTTGAAATTTCGTCTTTTTATAAAAAACATGAACAAAAATTTTATCATTTATCTTTGTGTTATTAATATCATTACATTCCTGGCATTTGGCCAGGACAAATGGAAAGCGAAGAATGACGAGTGGCGAACTAGCGAGAAGACTCTTCTTGGGTTTGCATGTATCGGTGGTTCTGTGGGAGCATGGATCGGAATGCGTGTATTCCACCATAAGACAAGAAAGAACGAGTTCCGGTACGGGATTCCGGCAATTTTTGCAGTGCAGGTGATTCTTACACTGATTCGATATTCGGGAATCTTGAGGTGATGAAATATACCATTACAAATGGAAAAAGTTATGGTATATTTTTTCGAAAAGATTCGCTTGTTATCAGGCGCTTACAGTGGTATGATAAGTCTAATATGTAAATATCATAGTAAATTTTATAAAAAAGAAGGGAACAAAAAACGTGACCTACAAAGAAGCAAGGGTATATTTGGACGAGATGTCGAAATACGGAAGTGTACTTGGCTTAGATACGATTCGAGGTCTGTTGCATGAGCTTGGTGATCCACAGGACGATCTTAAGTTCATACATATTGCAGGAACGAATGGCAAGGGCTCTGTGCTTGCGTACACTTCGACTATATTAAGTGAGGCTGGCTACAGAACCGGGCGATATGTTTCTCCGACCGTTATGTCTTATCTGGAGAAAATCCAGGTGGACGGAACATGGATCTCGGAATTGGATTTTGCACAGAGTGTAGAGAAGATAAAGGAAGCGATTGCCAGTCTGAAAGCAAAGGGAGAACCTCTCCCGACGTTATTTGAAGCAGAGACGGCAATGGCTTTTTTGTATTTTCGGAAAATGCATTGCGACATGGTCGTACTTGAGACCGGACTTGGCGGTGAGACGGACGCGACGAATATTGTGAAGAATACCATCTGTGCAGCATTTGCAACCATCAGCGTCGATCATCTTGGTGTGATTGGAGATACGCTGGAGGAGATTGCCCGGACGAAGTCGGGCATTATCAAACCTGGTTGTGCGGTAGTATCCGCGAGACAGACAGATGTTGTGAGAAATGTCCTGAAGAAAAAAGCAGAAGAGAAGAACTGCTCTTATGTAGAGGCGGAGCCAAAGAAAATGGAAATTCTGACGGACAGTTACGATGGAATCACATTTTCTTATAAAGAGTTTGAAAAGATGCATTCAAATCTTGCGGGGCAGTGCCAGAGAGAGAATCTTGCCACAGCGCTTGAGATTGTAAAGCAGTTAAGAACGCTTGGATATGAGATTCCGGACGAAGCAGTGCGGGACGGGCTTGCAAAAACCGTGTGGGAAGGCAGATTTACCTGCCTTAGAAAGAATCCGGTTTTTATCATAGACGGAGCACATAATGAGGACGCTGCGATCAAACTGAGAACTTCTATAGAGCGGTACTTTAAAGGAAAGAAAATCCAGCTTATTATGGGAGTATTTCAGGATAAGGAGTATGAAAAGATTACAAGTATCCTGTGCCCTCTGGCAAAGAAGGTTTACACCGTAGAACTTCCGAACAAAGCCAGAAGCTTAAGTGCCGGGAAACTTGCGGACTGTGCCAGAAAATATTGCGAAGAAGTAGAAGCAAAAGACAGTATTCAGTCGGCGGTGGAATCAGCGACAGCATTGTGCGGTGCCGGAATGAATAATCAGGTAATCATCGCATGTGGTTCACTTTCTTATCTGGGAGAAGTGAAGCGGATTGTGGAAGAAAATAGAAAAATAGAAAAGAGCGAATAAAAATGATAGATCATGAAAAAGTAGAACAGGCAGTTCGGCTTTTATTAGAAGGAATAGGTGAAGATGTGAACCGGGAGGGGCTTATTGACACTCCGGACCGGATTGCAAGAATGTATGAAGAGATATACGGCGGCATGGAAGAAGATGCAGCAACACATTTGTCCAGGACATTTACAGTAGACAGCAGTGAGATGGTTGTGGAAAAAGATATTACATTTTACTCCACATGCGAACACCACCTGCTGCCATTTTACGGAAAAGTACATATCGGATATATCCCGGATGGAAAAGTCGTAGGACTGAGCAAGCTTGCAAGAACAGTAGAAGTATTTGCAAGAAGACTGCAGCTTCAGGAGCAGTTGACGGGACAGATTGCCGATGCGCTGATGGAGCATATGCAGGCAAAAGGCGCAATCGTGATGATCGAGGCGGAGCATATGTGCATGACTATGCGTGGAATCAAGAAGCCGGGAAGCCAGACAGTGACGTTGGCAAGACGTGGAGTCTTCGAGACAGACCCGGCACTGGAAGAACGATTTTTCCGCATGTTGGAGAGATAGCGATGCTGATGGAAAAGTATATAGAGATGACGCGCCTCAATGCAGTCTGGAATCATCCGCTTTATCAGAAGTATTACCGGGAAAATGAAAAAATGGAGCATGACCGTGAATTTTGTTGTCACCAGATTACACACCTTTTGGATGTAGCGCGGATTGCGTATATTAAGAATTTGGAAGCAGGTCTTGGCATTGATAAGGAGTTAATTTACACAGCAGCAATTTTGCATGACATTGGAAAAGCTTTGCAGTATACGGACAAGATTCCTCACGAAATTGCAGGTGAGAAGATCGCAGGAGAGATTTTAGATACACTTTCGGAAAATGATGCATTTTCAGAGACGGAACGGGCATGGATATTAGAAGCTGTGCGCGGACATCGCAGAAAATGTAACGGCATGTCGGAGGTGGCAAGACTATTTTATGAGTGTGACAAGCGTTCCAGAAATTGTTTTGCGTGTCCGGTAAAAGAGCAGTGTAATTGGAGCGAAGAAGAGAAGAATATGGAGATAAAGATATGATTATTGGCGGAAAGAAATTTGACGTAGAGCATGAAACTTATGTTATGGGAATCTTGAATGTAACACCGGATTCCTTTTCTGATGGTGGAAAATATAATGGCATGGATCAGGCAATGGAGCATGCAAGACAGATGGTCGAGGACGGCGCAGACATCATTGATGTAGGAGGCGAGTCTACAAGACCGGGACATATAATGATCACGGATGAGGAAGAAATTGCAAGAGTGACTCCTATCATTGAGAAACTGAAAAAAGAGTTTGATGTGCCAATTTCCATTGATACTTATAAAAGTAAGGTGGCAGAAGCAGCAGTTCAGGCAGGAGCAGATCTTGTAAATGATATCTGGGGTCTGAAATATGACGAGAAGATTGCAGATGTCATCGCAAAACATAACGTTGCCTGCTGCCTGATGCACAACCGTGACAATACAGAATATAGCAATTTCCTGGATGATTTTATGGAGGATATGCGGGAGTGTATACGTCTGGCAAAGGCAGCAGGGATTGCAGATGATAAGATTATTCTGGATCCGGGAGTTGGATTCGGAAAGACTTACGAGATGAATCTGGAGATTATTGACAAATTAGAAATCATGCAGAAGCTCAATTACCCAATCCTTCTTGGAACTTCCAGAAAATCCGTCATTGGTCTGACACTGGATCTGCCAGTCGATCAGCGGGAAGAAGGAACACTCGTGACGACGGTATACGGTGTTCAAAAAGGCAGTGCATTTGTGCGTGTCCATGATGTAAAGAAGAATAAGAGAGCCATTCAGATGACAAAAGCGCTTATGCGTGACCATGAGGTATAGAGGATGGAATTAGATCAGATTAAAATTGAAGGTCTGGAAATATTCGCAAATCACGGCGTATTTCCAGAAGAAAATGTACTGGGACAGAAGTTCATCGTGTCCGCAACACTTTATACAGACACAAGAAAAGCCGGAAAGACCGATGAGCTGACGGCATCGATCCATTACGGAGAAGTCAGTGCATTTATTACAGAATTTGTAAAATCACATACATACAAATTACTGGAGCGCGTGGCCGAAGAACTGGTAGAAGATATGCTTCAGAAGTTTGACGGGCTTGAAAAAGTAACACTGGAGATTCAGAAACCATGGGCACCGGTAGGACTTCCGCTTAAAACTGTCAGCGTCAGAATCACAAGAAGCTGGCACACTGCTTACATTGCCCTCGGATCTAATATGGGAGACAGCAAACAGATTCTGGACGATGCAGTGTCAGCAATTGACGCGCTTCCTGCAAGCAAAGTGGAAAAAGTGTCCGGATTTATTACAACCCCACCGTACGGTGTGACAGACCAGCCGGATTTTCTGAATGGCTGTCTGAGAATGAAAACTCTTTATTATCCGAAGGAACTCCTTAGAGAACTGAACCGGATCGAAAAGGAAGCCGGAAGAGAGCGGATCATTCACTGGGGACCAAGAACGCTGGATCTGGATATCATTTTCTATGACGATCTGATTAGTCAGGAGGATGACTTATGCATTCCCCATGTTGAAATGCATAAACGCTCTTTTGTACTGGAGCCTTTGGAGGAAATCGCACCATACAAACGGCATCCGGGAAATGGAAAGACCGTACGACAGATGTTGGAAGAGCTTACCATTTCATAAAAGTAAGAGAGAATACGGCCTATGAGAAAAGAAAGACCACGTGCAGACAGATAAAAACAGATAACCAGATAAGAAAAGAGGTGGCCTTATGAGTATGACAGAGAACCATACAATAGCAGAATTATTGTATGAAAATGGAAAGTTAAGCGCAGAACTGGAAGCGGAACGATTTATGATCTAGCAGATTACAAGTCTTAGCAGTACAGAGCTGATCGACGATGGAATCAATACCGTGTTACGTGAAGTCGGTGAGTATACATGCGCAGACCGTGCCTATGTATTTGAAATTAATGAAGACTATACAACAACCAATACATATGAATGGTGCAAAGAAGGGGTAACACCACAGATTGATAATCTGAAAGGAATTCCTTTCGAGAGTATGCCAAACTGGATACATCTGTTCCTGCAGGGGGGAAATATCCTGATTGAGGAACTGGAAGATATTAAGGCAGAGATGCCCCAGGAATATAGAAGAAATCTTTTGCGGAGCACAGATTGGTATCTGGTCGATTATCAAGCAAGAGGGAAAAGAACCGGTAATGGAGGCCGATGCAAATATGCGTGAGCTTCTGGGGCTGACGATATTCAGAAAGCAAAAAATGCCGGTATGAATGAGCATCTGGCGAAGCCATTTGAGATGGAGAAGGTGCTTCGTGCGATTTCAAGGTATCACAAGGTGTAGAGTAAAAAAATATAATTGAAGGCTTTTGTACTCAACATCATCTTATGACATATAAAGAGGAGGAAAGAATGATGTATATCACATGTTTAGACGTAGAAGGAGTATTAGTACCGGAAATTTGGATTGCTTTTGCCAAGGCAAGTAATATTCCGGAACTTAAAAAGACAACAAGAGATGAGCCTGATTATGACAAACTTATGAAATGGCGTCTTGGTATTTTAAAGGAGCATGGTCTTGGATTGAAGGAAATTCAAGAGACAATCGCCAAGATCGATCCGCTTCCGGGAGCAAAAGAGTTCTTAGATGAGCTCCGTACATTTAGTCAGGTGATTCTTATCAGTGATACATTTACACAGTTTGCAACACCACTGATGGAGAAATTAGGATGGCCTACATTGTTCTGTAACACACTGGAAGTTGCGGAAGATGGAGAGATTACCGGATTCAAGATGCGTGTAGAACAGTCGAAACTCAGTACAGTCAAAGCACTGCAGTCTATCGGATTTGACACAATCGCAAGTGGAGATTCTTATAATGACCTTGGCATGATTCAGGCTAGTAAAGCTGGATTTTTATTTAGAAGTACCGATAAGATCAAAGCAGACTATCCACAGATTCCGGCATATGAAACATATGATGAACTGTTAAGTGCGATTAAAGAAGCAATGAAATAAATTTATAAAAAGACCAGCCGGGTATTCTTCATGATGAGCTTATTTTCTATAACTGCTGCGCCGCTTATTTCTGTGTGATTATACAAACTTACCGATAAATCGGTTCAAACAGTGTATAATCACACAGACTATGCTCGCAGCTATCACGAAAATAACTCAATTCATGAAGAATACCCGGTTGGTTTTATATATTATTTATCTTATTGCAATAAAAAAGATGCCAGGTTAATCTGCGTGATAAAACACAGATTGCTGGCATCTTATAAAATCAATAAGTATAAATTAAATCCAGATTCTTAATGTATTGATTAATTTCTGTTTTTCCAGATCATTCATCTGAGCTACAAGATGCATAACTTCATTGTCTAGAGCGTTTTCTTTATAAGCAGGCTCCAGAGAACCAACAAGAGAATCCAGTGTTGTATTCATAAGCTTTGCATAGTAGATCAGGATACGAAGAGACATTGCTGTACGATTGTTCTCTACGTTGCTGATATATCCTGGTGTTACGTGCAGGGCATCTGCGACCTCTGCCTGTGTCAGATTCATCTCCTGGCGTAATTTCTTCACGCGGGAGCCAAGGTTTTCTTCAAAATTGCCGTCTTTTTGATTTTTATTCATAATGACCTCCATGATCAAATTTTTTCTTTTAAGTACAATAATAAGTATACTTAGAATTATACTATAAATAATCAAGAAGTGCAACGTTGGAGATTAGTTGTAATCTCATTTTTTGCGCATTAAACCGAATGCCGAGGCATTCTTGAATAGGAAAATAAAACAAATTTCCGGGAAAAGAGGGAGTAATCACTCTTCATGGGTGCTTGCAGCAATCACGACACCGACCATAATCAGAAATGCCCCAATTGCTCCTTGCAGAGATAATTTTTCATGGAGAAAAATATAGGCAAAAATCATAGAAAATACTGGTTCCAGTGCGAAAAGCATGCTGGTATGTTCCGGAGATGTGTATTCTTGAGCAACTGGCTGAACGATAAATCCAAAAGCACTGCAGATTATCGCCAGACCAAGAATTGCACCCCACTGCGCGCCACTGCCCGGAAGTGAGGGAGTCTCAAATAAAAATGTAAAGATCACACCATACAGACCGGTAAATCCAAGTTGCCAGATTCCAAGAAGAAAGCTGTCAGTTTCTTTTGTAAAATAATCCATCAGAATAATCTGGATGGTGTAGGAAAATGCACTGAGGATACATAAAATATCTCCAAGATTAATTGTAAAGGTGGAGAGAAATGTAAGCAGGCAGATTCCAAGTAAAGCCAAAAGGACTCCAAGAGTTGTACGTTTGGATGGCAGTTTGTGTTTTAAAAAGCTGTGTACTACCGGTACGAATACAGACACAATACCAACCAGGAATCCAGCATTGGAAGCGGTCGTGTATTTCATTCCCGGAACAAGAAAAGCAAACACACCAAACAGAAGCAGCCCGAGAATACTTCCATATCCAAGAGTGCGCAGGTTCATCAGCTTCATTTTCGGCAAGAAAACCAGTGCAACGGTAATAAATGCAATGCAAAAACGCAGTGCGATAATAGAGAATGGCGGCATTCCTGTCAGCCCGATTTTCATCAGAAGATATGAACAGCCCCAGGTCATGGCTACGATGGCAATCAGAATATCGGCCTGTCCCTGTGATAGCCCTTTTTTCGTTGTTGTATTAGCAGTTGCAGATTTTGTTATAGTGTTTTTACGTTCCCCAGACATAATAGGCACTCCTTTAACAGTTGTATATCAGCCGGGAGATGACTCCCACCTATAGGTGGTGAGAACAAGCTGATATAGCCTCCGGCATTCTTGAATTGGTAAATCTCTCAATGAATGATAATACCATTATTCTTATTGTACATGGTTTACGGAAATTTGAAAAGAGTAGATATGAAAGGAGTGTTCTAGACACAGCGAAGCCCCGCGGGTGCGTTCCCGGCGAGGCTTCGTGTGCTGTTATAGTTATATAAAGGAATGAGAGTAAGTGCTTTTCGCACTTCTATGAGGGGTGATAGCTGATGTCTTTCTCAACTATCTGTCATTTAGTATAAGAGGAAAATGTGACGAAAGTATGTTGAAACTCTTAAACAAATCGAAAATTTATAAAAAACCACTTAAGAAATAATAAAGTTATGGTAGAATAGTACTTACGGAGGTGGAATATGAAAAAAAGAGTATTGTTACTGGGACTTGTAGTGCTTATGGTACTTACAGGCTGTGGGACAACAGAAAAAGAAACGAAGACAAAGGAAAAAGATCCAGACAAACTGGTATTAAATATAGAAGATAAAAAAGAAGACAATATACAAGAGGAACAGACAGATATGCAGGAACAGGCTTCACAGCCAGACGGACAATCACAGGCAGAAGAGGCGAATGAACAACAGCCGCAGAAAAATGGACATTTGATTGCGATTGATGCAGGACATCAGGCAAAGGGGAATAGCGAGAAAGAACCGGTCGGTCCAGGTTCTTCTGAAATGAAAGCAAAGGTGGCTTCCGGGACAAGTGGCAAGACATCAGGGCTTCAGGAATATGAACTGACATTGGCTGTTTCTATGAAGCTGAAAGAAGAATTGATGAACCGTGGGTATGATGTTTTGATGATACGAGAGACGAACGATGTAAATGTATCGAATGCAGAGCGTGCACAGATTGCAAACAATGCCAATGCCGATGCATTTATCCGTGTTCATGCCAATGGTTCAGATAGCAGCAGTGCCAATGGCATGATGACGATTTGTCAGACTGCTTCCAATCCATACAATGGAAATCTATATTCCCAAAGTCAGGCACTTTCTACAGATATTTTAGATCAGATGGTAGCAGCAACCGGAGCAAAAAGAGAGCGTGTCTGGGAGACAGATACCATGAGTGGAATCAACTGGGCACAGGTTCCGACGACCATTGTGGAGATGGGATATATGAGTAATCCGACGGAAGATCAGAAGATGGCGACAGACGAATATCAGTGGCAAATCGTAACCGGGATTGCCAATGGAGTGGATCAGTATTTTGGAATTACGAGATAAGGGAGTTTTGACAGATGAAAAAAGCAGCATTATTTTTTGATGTGGATGGTACATTGATTGACGAACAGACAAAGATAGTGCCGGAAAGTACACTTCGTGCATTGAAGCAGGCGAGAGAAAACGGCCATCTTGTGTTTATCAATACAGGTCGTACATCCTGTAATACATTGGATTCCATGAAGCATATTCCAGTAGATGGTTATGTGTGTGGGTGTGGAACGGAAATCATTTATCAGGGAAATGTGCTGATGCACAGTACACTGACCAAGGAGCAGTGCAGACGTTACATACAGGTGATTCAGGAGTGTCATATGGAAGGAGTTCTGGAAGCCAGTGACGATCTATATTTTCCCCAGAACAGTTCCCGTTTTCCGGAAATCGAAGATATCAGACAGCGCATGGGAAAAGCCTGGGGATTAGGCTGTAAGAAATATATAGAGGATGGCGGATTCATTTATGATAAAATGTTCTTACTCTCTGATCAGACAAGTGATGTAGTAAAATTCATAGAGGAAGTCCGTGACGATCTGGCAGTCATCGATCGGAGACATGGAAGTTATGAGTGTATTCAAAAGCAATATACAAAAGCGACCGGGATTGAGTATATGAGGAAATATCTTGGCTATGACATGGATCAGATATATGTATTTGGAGATAGCAGCAATGATCTGGCGATGTTCGAATACGCCACACATACAGTAGCGATGAAAGAGCATGATTCTGTATTGGATCCATATACAGAATATGTGACGGACAGTGTGATGAGTGACGGAATTGAAAAAGCAATGAAACATTATCAATTAATATAGAAGGGACTGTATCATATGGGAGAACAACTGACAGAAAGTGATGTAAAGAAAATAAAGGAAGAAATTGAGTACCGAAAGATTGTTGTCCGTAAAAAAGAGCTGGAAGCAGTAAAAGAGGCAAGAGCACAGGGAGACTTGAGCGAGAACTTTGAGTATAAAGCAGCGAAGCAGGATAAGAACCGCAACGAAAGCCGTATCCGTTATCTAGAGAGAATGTTAAAAACTGCCAACATTGTGTCTGATGATTCAAAAGAAGACGAGATAGGAATTAATAATACCGTGGATCTTTATTTTGAAGATGATGAAGAAGTGGAGACATATCGGATTGTGACAAGTGTCCGAGGAAATTCCCTGGCAGGACTGATCAGCATCGAGTCACCGCTTGGAAAAGCAGTACTTGGACATAAAGTTGGTGACCGCGTGAAAATACCGGCAGGAGATGACGGATATTATGTAGTAGTAAAGAGGATTGATAAAACTACTGATGACAGTCATGATACGTTAAGAAAATATTAGTAAAAGTGAAAAAATATTTTTGAGAATATTGCAAAGGAAATATGTATATACTATAAGAGAAAAGTGTGCTATAATTAATAAACTTGTAAAATTTTTTCTATTATGTATAATATATATGAAATGAATAACGAACAACAGGGGGCTTGCGTATCAAGCAGGCTGAGATTGGGATGAATGCCTTGACCTGCAACCTGATTTGGATAATGCCAACGTAGGGAAAGAGATGCGTAAATGTTAGCAGGTATATCTTTTATTAGGTATATCTGCTATTTATGTTAGCAATGTAAAAATCAGCGAATGTTTACAACACAAAAAGGAGAGAGAATTATGCTAGGTACATGTTTACAGAACGTTAGAGAAAAAGGACCGCTTGTCCATAATATTACGAATTATGTTACGGTCAATGATGTAGCAAATGTGATTCTTGCGTGTGGTGCAAGCCCAATCATGTCAGATGAGCCGCAGGACGTGCAGGATATCACTGCAATTTGCGGAGGTCTGAACATCAATATTGGAACGCTGAATGTAAGAACGATTGAAGGAATGTTGGCGGCAGGTCATAAGGCAAATGAATTAAAGCACATGGTTCTGCTTGATCCGGTTGGTGCAGGAGCAAGTTCTCTTAGAACGAATACAGCTGTCAACCTGATGCAGGAAATAAAGTTTGATGTAATCCGTGGAAATATTTCCGAAATCAAGACATTAGCTGCAGGAAGCGGTACTACAAAGGGTGTTGACGCTGATGTAGCTGACGCAGTGACAGAAGAAAATCTGGACGAAGCAGTTGCATTTGCAAAAGCATTTTCTGAAAAATCCGGAAGTATAGTTGCAATTACAGGAGCAATTGATCTTGTCAGCGACGGCAGAAAATGTTACGTAATCCGTAATGGACGACCGGAAATGGGAAGAATTACAGGAACAGGCTGCCAGTTATCCGGACTGATGACAGCATATCTTGTTGCAAATCCTGAGCAGAAGCTTGAGGCGGCAGCAGCGGCAGTTTGTACGATGGGACTTGCCGGTGAGATTGGCTGGAGTTACATGCAGAAAGGTGACGGTAATTCTACCTATAGAAATAGAATTATTGATGCTATTTATAACATGACAAAAGAGCAGTTAGACGAAGGAGCAAAATATGAAGTGCGATAAAAAAGATTTGCTGCTTTATGCAGTGACAGACAGAAGTTGGCTGAATGGAGAGACACTTTACAGTCAGGTTGAGAAGGCACTGGAAGGTGGAGCTACATTTGTACAGCTTCGTGAGAAACATCTCGATCATGATGCTTTTCTTCAGGAGGCAAAGGAAATCAAGGAATTGTGTGCAAAGTACCAGGTACCGTTTGTGCTAGATGATGATGTGGAGCTTGCACTGGAAGTTGGCGCGGACGGAGTTCATGTAGGACAAAGTGATATGGAAGCAGGAGATGTCCGGGCAAAGCTTGGTGAAGATAAGATTGTCGGAGTTTCAGCACAGACAGTGGAGCAGGCACTTCTCGCTCAGGAGCGCGGAGCAGACTATCTTGGAGTCGGAGCCGTATTTCCGACCAGTTCCAAAGATGACGCAGTAGAAGTTGACCATGAGATGGTAAAAGCAATTTGTGAGGCTGTAGATATTCCAGTTATCGCAATTGGCGGCATCACAAAAGATAATGTGCAGGAGTTGTCAGGCTGTGGACTTTGTGGAATCGCAGTTATCAGCGCTATTTTCGCAAAACCGGATATTAAGAAAGCGACAGAAGAGCTGAAAGCAGCCACTGAGAAGATGGTGAAAGCATGTTAGAAAATAAATCTGACGTGGAGAAAAATGCATCAGAGCAGAAATGTTGTGGAAAAGTTTCTGTACAGAATATGGGTGGTGTTATCTTAGACATAGACGGGACAGTTCTGGATTCTATGTCCATCTGGCAGGACGCGGGTGTGAGATACCTTGCGAGTCAGCAGATTGAAGCAGAGCCTGGACTTGCCGAGAAGATTTATTATATGTCTATCCCGGAGGCTGCATTATATATGCGGACACGCTATGGGCTTGAACAATCTGTAGAAGAAATCAGTCAGGGGATCAAAGATGTAGTGAGAGATTTCTATTATTACGAGGCGCCGTTAAAAGCCGGAGTAAAAGAATTTCTACAAAAAATGTCAGATAGAAAGATTCCGGTCGTGGCAGCGACAGCCAGTGATGAAGATCACCTGGAACATGCATTTACACGTCTTGGAATACGTCAATATTTTGAACATATTTTTACATGCGCGCAGGCAGGAGCCGGAAAGCAGAGCCCGGCAGTCTATCATATGGCAGCAGGATATCTGGACAGGAATCCGGAAGAACTGTATGTTTTTGAAGATGCATTGTATGCGATCCAGACAGCAAAACTGGCAGGATATCATACGGTTGGCGTGTATGACGAAGAAAGTAAAGAAGATCAGGAAATGATCCGCGAAGAAGCAGACATTTATATGGAAAGCTTTTTGAAGGCGGATGTGTTTTTTGAATAGATAAGAAAAGGAAAGGCAAAACAATGAGAACAGCAGTAACAATTGCCGGAAGTGATTCCAGCGGTGGAGCAGGAATTCAGGCAGACATTAAGACAATGATTGCAAATGGCGTTTATGCGATGAGTGCAATCACAGCGTTAACCGCACAGAATACAACAGGTGTGACAGGGATTATGGAAGTGACACCAGAATTTCTAGGTGAGGAATTAGACAACATTTTTACAGATATTTATCCGGATGCAGTGAAGATCGGAATGGTATCTTCCAGTGCGCTGATTGAGAAAATTGCAGATAAACTGAAAGAGTATCAAGCAAAAAATATCGTCGTTGACCCGGTTATGGTAGCAACAAGTGGAGCGAAGCTGATCAGTGAAGAGGCAATCGGAACTTTAAAGAAACGTCTTCTTCCAATTGCCAGTGTTCTGACACCGAATATTCCAGAAGCAGAAGTTCTGGCGGAAATGGAGATTCACTCAGCAGATGATATGATCGAGGCTGCAAAGAAAATCAGTGATACATACCACTGCGCAGTTCTCTGCAAGGGCGGACATAAGTTGAATGATGCAAATGACTTGCTTTATCGTGACGGTGATTATCGTTGGTTCAACGGAAAACGTATTGATAATCCGAATACACATGGAACCGGCTGCACACTTTCCAGTGCCATTGCATCGAACCTTGCAAAAGGATTTGATATGGACACATCCGTAGAGCGTGCAAAAGATTACATTTCCGGAGCGCTGGCTGCGATGCTGGATCTCGGAAAAGGAAGCGGACCTATGGATCACGGATTTGCAATTACGGGAGAATATAAGAAAGAAGCATAAAGAGGGAAAGACATCATGGAAGAAAAAAGAACAGGTTTATTTGAAAATGGACTGATCTGGTTTGGAGCAGGCGTTTCTATCGCGGAGATTCTGACCGGAACTTATCTGGCACCACTTGGAATGGAGAAAGGACTTCTCGCAATTATCGTAGGACATATCATCGGCTGCCTTATGTTATTCCTGGCAGGTGTAATCGGTGGTAAAGTCAGAAAAAGTGCAATGGAAACTGTAAAAATGAGTTTTGGACAGAAGGGAAGTATTCTGTTTGCAGTGTTAAATGTGCTGCAGCTTGTGGGATGGACGGCGATTATGATTTATGATGGAGCACTGGCAGCAGATGGTGTCATGAACACCGGACGCTGGATCTGGTGCCTGGTCATCGGAGCACTGATCATTCTGTGGATTGTTATTGGAATTACGAATCTTGGGAAAATAAACACGGTTGCTATGGCAGCATTATTTATCCTGACACTGATTCTTTGTAAAGTTATCTTCACAGGAAGTGGAGCAGGCGTACCATCGGATGACAGCATGACATTTGGCGCAGCAGTTGAACTTGCCGTTGCCATGCCATTATCCTGGCTTCCGCTGATCAGTGATTATACAAGAGAAGCAAAAGAGCCGGTAAAAGCAACAGCAGTCAGCGCAATTACTTACGGTATCGTAAGCTGCTGGATGTATGTGATCGGAATGGGAGCAGCAATTATTACCGGAGAGTATGATATTGCACAGATCATGCTAAAAGCAGGTCTTGGAATCGCCGGACTTCTGATCATCGTATTTTCAACAGTTACAACAACATTTCTGGATGCATATTCCGCAGGAATTTCCAGTGAAACCGTTGTGAACAAATGGAATGGAAAACATGTGGCAATCGTGGTAACTGTGCTTGGAACGATTGCAGCAATTGTATACCCGATGGATAATATTACAGATTTCCTGTATCTCATCGGTTCCGTATTTGCACCGATGATCGCAATCCAGATTGCAGACTTCTTCCTGCTGAAACTGGATAAGAGTAATCAGGCAGTGCATGTACCGAATATGATTATCTGGGTGATAGGATTTATCGCGTATCGAATTCTGATGAATATCGATATGCCGGTAGGAAATACACTGCCTGATATGGTGATCACGATTATTTTGTGCCTTATAGTAGGTAAACTATTTCCGGTAAGCAAAAAGCGGTAAGCCGTTTTCTTCCGGCAAGACTACTTTTCCTTGGATCAGTGGTCTTGCATACTGTATAAATGCTTCTGTGACATCACAGCCGTCTTCGGTAATCCAATCAGATGGTACGGCTTTTTCCATGTTACAGATTTCATTTACATCGGCAGTTTCGTAGGAGAGCTCGTAAGGAAAATCACAGTTTCGGATAAATGTGATCATCTTGCCTGTCTCTCCTTTTAATGCAGCCTGAACACCAACGATTCCGGCATTTTCAGATTCATTTAAATCTGTAGCTGACAGGTATTCGCTGGAGCAGCGCTGGCATACATTCAACTCAATGGAGCGGACTTTTACGCCGATTCGCTCTTTGACAAGATTTTCCAGATATTTTCCGGATCCGGTCAACATTTTATGACCAAAGGTATCGGTTCCAATATCACCGGCAAGTTCGCAGACAAAGGTTCCATTTTTGTCATGAATTCCTTCAGAGATGCATACAACTAAGTTTGGGGTTGTTTCCAGCATTTTCTGTACTTTTTTAAGAAATGCTTCCTGGTCAAATGCAGTTTCCGGCAGATAAATAAGGCGTGGGTTATCACCATCATATTTGCGGGCAAGGGCACTGGCGGCAGTGAGCCAGCCGGCGTGACGCCCCATAATTTCTACAATCGTGACAGATTTTTTGTTGTCATAAACACTTGCATCAATAGCAACTTCGCGGACCATGGAAGCAACATATTTTGCAGCACTTCCAAATCCCGGAGTGTGATCTGTGTGGACCAGGTCATTATCAATGGTTTTCGGAACACCGATAAAGCGAATATCGCTGTTGATCTTTTTGGCATATCGGGATAATTTACTTACAGTATCCATGGAATCATTTCCCCCAATGTAGAAGAAATAACCGATACCATGCGATGCAAACTTGTTGAATAACAATGGATAAACAGGATCATTTAAATCTTCGGGAAGCTTGTAACGACATGACCCGAGGTAAGAGCCGGGGGTTGTACGGAGTAAGGAGAGTTCGTTCGTTTCAATGAGCGAACGCATATCCATCATATGTCCGTTTAAAAATCCTTCAATTCCATTAATCATACCGTATATTTCGTCGATTTCCTCAGTGTGTCTCATGGCTTCAGTGACTACGCCATACAGACTTCCGTTAATGACCGCAGTCGGGCCGCCGGATTGTCCGACAATCAGATTCTTTTTCATATGTGTACCTTCCTTTTGTTGAAAAATTATCAATTTTATCTCTACTATATCGAATCATAGCATTTTTTACAAGGAGATTGCAAAAAAGACACAAAAATTTTGGTTGGAAAAAGTGCACAGATGCTATATACTTAAAAAGATTCCTAAGGCTCTGCTTTGGGTAAGTAGTGACATAATAAGAAAGAAACTATAAATTCAAAAAGATGTGATATAAGGAGAAAGATGCATGAAATATATATCTTTTGCAATACCAAGTTACAATTCACAGGAATATATGTCTCACGCCATTGAGAGTATTCTTGTGGGCGGGGAAGATGTAGAGATTATAATTGTAAATGACGGATCTTCCGATGATACTTCTAAGATTGCACATGAGTATGAGGAAAAATATCCGACGATCATCAAGGCGGTGGATAAGGAGAATGGAGGCCACGGCGATGCTGTGAATTCAGGACTTACACATGCCACCGGAAAGTATTTTAAAGTTGTGGACAGTGATGACTGGGTAGATGCCGAGGCTCTTCGGAAGATTCTGGAATTTCTTAAGAAGCTGGAATCTGAAGATGAAGAGGTGGACATGCTCATTTCCAATTATGTTTATGAGAAAGTAGGAGCAACCCATAAGAAATGTATTCACTACCGTAATGTGCTTCCGCAGAATAAGATTTTCAAATGGGAAGAAATCGGACGGTTCCATCTGGATCAGTACATTCTGATGCATTCTGTTATTTATCGGACAGCGATGCTTAAGCTCAGCCAGTTAGAGCTTCCAAAACATACATTTTATGTAGATAATATTTATGTGTATTATCCGTTGCCATTTGTGCGAAAAGTGTATTACCTGGACGTGGATTTTTATCGTTATTATATTGGAAGAGAAGATCAGTCTGTCAATGAGAAAGTCATGATATCCAGACTGGATCAGCAGATTTTTGTTACAAAGACAATGATTGATATGTACCAATTAAAAAATGTAAAATGTAAGAAACTGAGAAATTATATGCTTAATTATCTCGCAATCATGATGACTGTTTCTTCCATTTTATGTATCCGGTCTAAGAAAGCAGAGAACCTGGAGAAGAAAAAAGAACTGTGGATATATCTGAAACAGAAGGATTTCAAGACATTTATGAAGATCCGCTACGGAATACTTGGACAGACCATGAATATTCCGGGAAGATCCGGACGAAAGATATCCTCTCTTGCGTACAGTGTGGCAAGAAGAATTATAGGATTTAATTAGGAAAAAGTATGAGAATGACACAAAAACAAAACATATTAACAAAAACAGGTATTGTAGCACTTCTTGCGTGTGTATGCTGTATTTTGTGGGGGAGTGCGATTCCGGTAATCAAGACAGGCTATCGTTTCCTGCATGTAGATTCTTCTGATATTGCAAGTCAGATTGTCTTTGCAGGAGTGCGATTCACGCTGGCAGGAATTTTGGTATTGATTTTTGCATCTATTAGAGAAAAGAAAGTGATGATTCCTGACAAAGAGATTTTAAAATATGCAGTTCCGGTATGCCTAGCTCAGACGGTAGGACAGTATTTCTTCTTTTACATAGGTGTTGCCAATACATCAGGAGTAAAAGGAGGAATCATTACCGGACTTGGAAACTTTATTGCAATTTTGTTGTCTTGCCTTGTTTTTCGAAATGAACGGATGACAAGAAGAAAAATTGCAGGATGTGTTCTGGGATTTGCCGGAGTTGTGGTGATCAATCTTTTTTCCAGAAGAGTATCTCCGGTAGTGCTGAGTGGAACGCAGTTTACAATGGAATGATGTTTCGAAAGTTGCAATCTTTGGATTTGTCAATCCATTGTGCAGAGTGATTCTGTCTGCGCTGATACTTGGAGAAGTGAAACAGGCGTTTAATATTGGAAGCCTTATATTCAGAATATAGAATAAATTGAGGATAATGTAGAGAATGGAAAAAATGAGTACAAATGAAAAGCAGGCCAGTCGTATAGAGCAGGTTTGCTTTATGAATATGTGCATGATTTGCGACAATGCGGGAAATGTCCTGGCACTGGATAAAGTAAACGACAGCTACACAGGAACGACCTTTCCTGGTGGTCATGTAGAAAAGAACGAAATATTCAATGATTCCATAATCCGTGAAGTCTGGGAAGAAACCGGATTAAAAATAGAAAGCCCGAAGCTGCGAGGGGTATATCATTGGCATAGGGATGGCATTCATAATGTACTTTTTCTCTATAAAGCAGAGAAATTTTCAGGCGAGTTAAAAAGTTCTGAAGAGGGAAAAGTATACTGGATTCCATTAGAAGAACTGAAAAAACGTGAACTGGCTACAGGGATGGAATACGTGCTGGAACTTATGGAATCTGACCAGGTGAATGAGTGTTATATGAAACGGAAAACGGAAGGGTATGTAGGAACGTTGTATTAACATCGGATATTGGGTTTTCTGTTACATATACAGTTCATTAATTATATAATACTGTTATACAAAGATACCGTTGCAGCGAAGGAAAAGCTTGCATCCGACCGAAAACACATGGAAATAAAACATATAAAAATAAAACAGATGAAAATCAGAGGAGATCATGTTCATGAGAAAGAAAAAACTGTCAGTCCTGCCATTACTGCTGGTGCTCCTGCTTAGCCTGTGTCTGGGAGCATATCCTGTGAGTGCGGCGTCACTGAAGAAGCCCTCCGGACTTAAAGTCCAGAAAACTGCCGCCAGGGAAGTAAAGCTTACCTGGAAGAAAGTTTCCGGAGCTAAAGGATATGTGGTCTATCAGAAAAAAGGCTCTGCATCTTACAAAAAAGTAAAGAAAACAGGAAATATCAGTTCCCTGAAGATCAAGAATCTAAGTTACGGCCAGAAGTATTATTTCCGTATCCGGGCGTATAAAACAGTTGGCGGAAAGACTGTGTACAGCAGCTATTCATCCAGCGTAAAGATCACCATACCGAAGAAAAAGGCACCCACACCTACGCTCACACCCACTCCGGTTCCCAGAGTATTTACGGTAACTCCGAAATCCAACCCATATCAGAACAGATATATTAAAACCGCTGCTTTCACAGAGAAGACACGGTCTCATTATGTTCTTCTTTCTTATATGGAGTATTTTTCAACCATCGGAGGGGGAGAACTGCATCTTAAGAAAGGTGTTTACAATCTCGCCTATAACCTGTATGTTCCATCCAACGTAACCCTGGTATTCGAAGACGGCGTAATCATAAAAAGCCTGAAAAAGGCAGGACTTTTTGTCCTGTATGATAATAATGATGCCCGTGCAGGAGTAAAATACTCCGGATATAATGGGGTACACGACGTGAAATTCATTGGCAAGGGAACAGTAATTTTTGACAAAGAATACAGTGGAAGTGACGCCATTCTGATGGGACACACGAAGAACATCCTGATCCAGGGGATCACTTTCGCCAATATGTCCGGGAAAACTTCCCATTTCATAGAAATGGATGCCTCTTATAATGTAGAAATAAAGAACTGTACATTCAGTGGATGTACTTCCACGGGAGTTAAGGAAGCCATCAACCTGGATGTGCCGGATGCTGCCACAGGAGGATTTACCTGGGGAGGAAGTACCATGGACAAAACGGCCGACGATACCATCTATATTCATGATAATGTGTTCAGAAATCTGGCAGCAGGTGTAGGAACCCATATGTATACACCGGGACATCCCCATCGGAATATCCGCATAGAAAATAATATATTCAGCTCCTGCAGAGTATTTGCCATAAGAGCCCAGAACTGGGAGAATTCAACGATCAAAAATAATACGTTTACCAATATCAAATCTGCCACAGCATCGGAACCGGCATTTGCAGTGGATGCAAGGGGAATCAGTAATGTAACAGTCAGCGGAAATACAGCTTCTGCCTGTGATGCTTTTATGGAGATCATCGTAAGCCGTTATTCCGAGGATACCATTGCGAAAAAGCCAGGACTGGCAGATTATGAACCTGTCTACAATTCTATGAAAGAAGAGGATGTAGTATACAACACAGTATCAGGGTTGGGAACCAGTTATGATATTTCATTTACAAATGTTATTTACAATCAGATGAAATATACAGTGTACTGGAACGTAAAAAATGTCTGAACCAGTAAACCAAAATATAAAAACACACCCGAAAGATCATCAATTATCTGTCAGATAACAATATGAATACAGATAATATGATTTTCGGGTGTGTTCAGATAGAAAAAATCCGAGAAAAAGTTTACAATAGAAAACAAAGATATGCTTCCTGTGTTTTCCTGAAATGGTTCACACAGAAAGAGCATAATCTGGAATTCGGATGTGAATCTGCGTATCTTCCGGTCCTCAAAGAAGCCAATTCTGTAGAGGCACTGAACGAAGCATTAAACAAGTAGTGATAGCACTGGAGGGCATGGGATGCTTTTAGCCTGATTTTTACGTTGATTTGACGAGAGAAGGCTTGAAACACTTACAGAAAAGGAGTAGAATTATATCATTAATTGTATGATTATATAAACATATCACCCAGACAGTTACAAAAGCGGGGGTGTTTTATACTATAGATAAATATCAGAAAGGAGCGGTGGAGATTGATGGGAACAGATTCTGACAGGGAAAAAAATACACAGCTTCTGGGACTGATCAATATTCTGGGTGATGATTACACGAATATTTATCTGGTAAACAGAAAAACTCAGCAGATAGAGATCTACCGCTACAGAAACCAGGACGTTGATGTAGAAAAAGAATTGTATAAAGAAAGACCTTATGAATCAGCCATGACTTCCTACATAGAGAACAAAGTAGTGCCTGAGGACAGACGCAAGATGAGTATGGAGACGAATCTGGCTGCGGTCTGTGAACATCTCACCAGGGTGTCACAGTTTACAGTACATTATCGCGTAAGAAGAAACGGCGAAATCCAGTTTTATTATATGAAATGCGCCAGAATTGGAGAGGCAGATGATTTCGAGAGCATTGTATTTGCATTTGCCAATGAAGATATAGATGTGCGCAGGAATGAGCTGAGTGAACTTCTGAAACCAGGCGGCACAGCGTCCAAGCGTAAAGTGCTGATCGTAGAGGATAATGAACTGAACCGTGAAATCCTTTCCTCAGTACTGTCTGAGAATTTCGAAGTACTTATGGCAGAGGATGGAGAAGAGGGACTGAAGCTTCTGGCAGGGCATTACAGGGATCTGTCTGTAATACTGCTGGACATCTGTATGCCGGTTTGTGACGGCTTTGAATTCCTGAAGAGGAGTCAGAGTGATCCTCTGCTGGCCTCAGTACCTGTGATCGTGACTACCGGAAGCAATCAACCGGATGTGGAGATACAGTGCCTGGATCTGGGAGCATCGGACTTCATTGCGAAGCCCTATAATTCCAGAGTGGTCATCGGCAGGATCAACAGTGTGATCAAGCTGAAAGAATCTGCACAGACACTGACTGCTGTGGAGCATGATGAGCTGACCGGGCTGTACACCAGACAGGCATTTTTCTACCATGCGAAAACACTGATACGTTTGAAACCGGAGGAGAACTTCCATCTGATAGTGGCGGATGTCAGGGATTTCAAGCAGATCAACAGCAGCTATGGAGAGAAAGTAGGAGATCAGATGCTCTGTTATCTGGGCAGGGCTTTTAACAAAAATCACAAGTTGGGACTGATCGCCAGATATGGAAGTGACCAGTTCGTGTGCATGACTTATGGAAATATTGACCTGTCACCGGCGAATGTGAAAGAATCTCTGGCAAAGATCGCTGCCGATGCGCCGGTTCCCAATGTAAGGGTGAAATGTGGAATCTATGAGAATATAGATAAATCCCAGCCAATCTCTGTACTCTGTGACAGAGGATTTCTGGCGCTGAAGAGTATCCGGGATAATTATGAATGTAATGTAGCCTATTATACCCGGGAGATGAATGAGAAGCAGAATCAGAACCGTGTTCTGGAGAACAGATTCGAAGAAGCGATCCGTGACAGGGAATTCGTAGTTTATTTCCAGGCGAAATATGATGTAAAAACAGACAAGATCGTAGGTGCAGAGTCACTGGTGCGCTGGATCAATAAAGATGGTTCTATGGTAATGCCGGGAGATTTTATCCCGCTCTATGAGAGGGACGGCCTGATCGTGAGACTGGATGAATATGTATTTCGTGAAGTATGCAGATTCCAGAGAGATACCATGGAGCGGGGTGAGGAACTTCTGCCTGTATCTGTGAATCTGTCCAGGGCAAGCATTCATCATAGCGGAGTCGTAGAGCGTTATGTGGAGATCGTGAAGGAATATGGCATTCCGCCTTCCTGTGTCCCCATTGAGCTGACAGAAACGGCAACTCTGTATAATGAACAGATCAGGAAATTTACAGATATGTTGGTGAATGAAGGATTTCGGCTTCATATGGATGATTTTGGTTCCGGATATTCGTCTCTTATCACTTTAAATGAGCTGCCGTTTACTACTCTGAAGATTGATAAGAGTCTGATCGATTATATTGAGCAGGACAAAGGTAAAAAAGTAGTACGGCAGGTGATCAATCTGGCCCACGGCCTGGATATGGACGTGATCGCAGAGGGTGTGGAGACTCTCGGACAGGTGAAACTTCTGAGAAAGATGGAATGCGATAATATACAGGGATTCTATTATGCTCGTCCACAGCCGAAAGATGTGTACATAGAAATGCTTCGGAAAAAGCAGTAAATATTATGAAACTGAAATGGGAGATATGCATACTCACTGCATATCTCCCATTTTTGGTTTCACGTTATTCATTATGCCGGCAGTGCTGCCTGCCGGACATAAGGATTATCAGATGTTCAGAAGGTCACTGTAAACTTTCAGTGCTCCGTCAGTTTCGTGTGCAAGAACACGTTTCGCAAGGACTTTACCAAGCTGTACGCCTTCCTGGTCGAAGCTGTTTAAGTTCCATACAAAGCCCTGGAACATGATCTTGTTCTCGAAGTGTGCAAGTAATGCACCCAGAGAAGCAGGTGTCAGCTCATCGCCTGTGATGATGCTGGAAGGACGTCCACCCTTGAAATTCTTGTTCAGGTTCTCATCTTTCTTTCCGCATGCAAAGGCAACGATCTGGGCAGCTACGTTAGCGCAGAGTTTCTGCTGGCTGGTGCTGTTTTCAATATTTACATCCACGCCAAGCTGGCTGTTTCTGAAGCCGATGAACTGAAGCGGTACGATATCAGTTCCCTGATGCAATAACTGATAGAAGGAATGCTGTCCGTTGGTTCCTGGCTCACCGAAGATCACCGGTCCTGTCACATAGTCAACAGGCTCACCGAAACGGTTTACAGATTTACCGTTGGACTCCATATCACACTGCTGTAAGTGTGCAGGGAAACGGCTCAATGCCTGAGAGTACGGCAGAATTGCTGTAGCAGGATAGCCCTGTACATTACGCTCATACACACCGATCAGTGCGTCCAGCATATCCGGGTTCTTTAACAGATCTCTGTTGGTGGCAAGCTCGTCCTCAGCAGCAGCGCCCTCCAGAAGCTGGGCAAATATTTCCGGTCCGAATGCCAGGGAAAGGATTGCTCCGCCTACTCCGGATACAGAAGAGTAACGTCCGCCGATATAGTCATCCATGAAGATTGCTGTAAGATAATCTTCACTCTTAGCTAAAGGAGAAGTCTCGCTGGTTACAGCAAGCATATGTCTGGATGGATCCAGGCCTGCTTTGGTAAGTGCGTTCTTAACGAATGCTTCATTGGTCAGTGTTTCCAGAGTTGTTCCGGATTTGGATACAACGATGAAAAGAGAATGGGCCAGGTCGACAGATGCCAGAACAGCGGCTGCATCATCCGGGTCAACGTTGCTGATGAATTTCGCTTCCATCTTGAATGTGTTGTTGGCCTTTGCCCAGTTCTCAAGTGCAATGTATAAAGCACGTGGACCAAGGTCACTTCCACCGATACCGATCTGTACTACAGTTGTAAATTTCTCGCCGTTCTCATTGGTGATCTCGCCTGCGTGGACTTTATTAGCGAAGTCTGCAGCTTTCTTCTGCTGTGTAACGTAGAATTCACGTTTGTCAACACCGTCTGCTACTACCGGGTTACCAAGCTGTTTACGTGCAAGGTGGTGAAGAACCATACGTTTCTCTCCGGTGTTGATCACTGCGCCATTGTATAATTCCTGAAATTTATCGATCAGCTGTGCCTCATCAGCAAGTTCAGCCAGAGCAGATAAAACAGTTTCATCTACTTCCTTGGCAGCATAATTATAATTTAAGCCGGCTGCCATAGGTGTGTTGTAATTCTTTACACGTTCTGCGCCCTTCTCACCGGACATTGCATCAGCAATATTCACATGATTTTTCAGACCGGCAAGTTTTCCGTAGGAATTCAGGGTGTCCAGGTTTTTCCAAGTTGCCATAATAATATTCCTCCTTTAAAAATGAGTGTGGTTATCTCCCATATAATCTGCGATCTTATTGACCAGCAGCAATGCAGTAATCACGATCCTCTATACAGCAATTATACTGAAAAAGAGGTTCAATTTCAATGCAAGGATCATGGAAAATAAAAAAAACTGTAATAAAAAACATCAAGTTGCCTAATCAGGAGAAACAATTTATAATATAGATACAACAGAGAACAGCTGACATGGTACAGGTCTGTTCGGAAAGGAAAAGGTTATAACATTGGTATTCGTGGCAGCAGTAGTATTAAGCTGTGTTCTGCCGAAGAATATGGATATTGAGAGACTGGATGAAGATAATAAACAAGAAGAAACTGATACGAGGAGAGAAAAGAAATGGAATTTTGGGACATATATGATAAAGATAAGAAGCCTACAGGACGGACTATGAAGAGGAATGACTGGTGCCTGAAGGATGGCGAGTACCATCTGACGGTACTTGGAGTGATTGCCAGACCGGACGGAACTTTTCTTATTACCAAGCGTGTGATGACCAAGGCATGGGCGCCGGGCTGCTGGGAAGTATCCGGTGGAGCAGCACAGGCAGGAGAGGAATCCTATGAGGCTGTACTGAGGGAAGTAAAAGAGGAAACAGGCCTGGATGCGCGGAATGCAGAAGGAGGTTATCTTTTTACCTATCAGAGAGAGAACCCAGGTGAGGGAGATAATTATTTCGTAGATGTGTACCGCTTTGTCATGGATATTGATGAGAAAGATGTGCATCTTCAGACAGAAGAAACAGATGGATATAAATTCGCCACAGCTGATGAGATCAGAGAGCTGGGCGAGGCGGGCAAATTTTTACATTATGACAGCATCAGGAGAGCGTTTGAGTAAGAATACAAAAGAAAATTTTCGGAATAAATGAAAATCCGGCAGTCTTATCGAATTAAGATAAGGGCTGCCGGGTTTTAGTGTATATGGATTTTTATTTCATAGCGTTTCTGATGGCGTTCAGAAGTTCATCATATTCTTCATAAGCCGGGATCTCCGGATAGTCTGCTTTGATCTTCTCTGTGCTGCGGAACAGGAATCCTGCCTTGCTTGCCTGGATCATGCCAAGGTCATTGTATGAATCGCCGCTTGCGATGGTGTCGAAGCCGATGGACTGGAGAGCTTTTACAGTAGTTAACTTGGATTGCTCCACTCTCATCTTAAATCCTGTGATCTCGCCGTTCTCTGCAACTTCCAGTGTATTGCAGAATAAAGTAGGTCTGCCAAGTTTCTCCATGAGAGGTGCTGCGAACTGTGTGAAGGTATCGCTGATCAGGATTACCTGAGAGAAAGAACGAAGCTCATCCAGGAATTCCTTCGCACCTGGAAGGGGATCGATCTTCGCGATCACATCCTGGATCTCTTTCAGACCAAGTCCGTGTTCTTTCAGAATTCCAAGTCTCCATTTCATCAGTTTATCATAATCCGGCTCATCGCGGGTAGTTTTCTTCAATTCCGGGATTCCACTTGCTTCTGCAAATGCGATCCAGATCTCTGGTACTAATACGCCTTCTACGTCAAGACATGTAATATACATAATGATAGTTCCTCCTCTTGTTTCCTTTGTTGATTGCTGTTATTACGGGGTTATCCTGCACCCGGTAATATTGATGATTTTTACATTTTATCGCTGTACTTAATGAAACTATCTTAACATATTCTTATTGGGGTTGCAATTATTAAAATAAGATATGATGCTGGATTTCCAGCAGATCGTTACTGTGAACGGAGTGAACAGTAACAGCAGATATCCTGATATTCGCTGAGAATATCTGAGATAGTCTTCATGTCCTCGAGCGTGTTTGAAAAATCATTCCTACAATCTGCACGCCCCACTTTGTGGGATATTTCACCCGAATTCAGTTGCCGTAGCCCGCTACGGCGCCCTCATCCGTGCAAAATCTCCCACAAATTGTGACGCACATCTTGCAGAAAGCCTTTTTCAAACAC
>OLPC01000972.1_pt1 | contig 26427 bp, 19 predicted proteins | sample 1672341 | NCBI WGS metagenome assembly OLPC01 (sample SAMEA3136673, study PRJEB25190) | human gut metagenome | reverse complement strand
TGAGGACGAGCTCTTTAAGCAGGGTTATAAAACCATCATTTGTAACAGTGAGCATGATCCCAACAAGGAAAAGGACTATTTGGAAATGCTTTCCGCCAACCAATGTGATGGTATCATCTCGTCTTCTCACAATCTTGGTATAGAAGATTATGAAAAGGTTGAAGCTCCTATCATTGCCTTCGACCGTAATCTGGCCCCAAAGATTCCTATTATCTCATCTGATAACTTTGAAGGAGGAAAATTAGCCGCAAAAACCTTGGTCAAGGCCGGTTGTCAGCGTATTGTCATGATTACAGGTAATGATAATTCAGATTCCCCAACTGGACTCCGTCAACTTGGATTTAATTACGAATTGAATAAACAGGGTATTGTCTGTCCTGTCCCAAACGATTTATCTATCATGCGACGAGAATTAGAAATCAAATCTATTATTTGTCGTGAAAAGCCGGATGGTATCTTTGTCTCAGATGATTTAACAGCTATCTTAGTTATAAAAGTAGCTAGACAACTAGAACTTTCCATCCCAAATGACTTAAAAATCATCGGTTACGACGGTACTGCCTTTATCCGACACTTCTATCCAGAGCTAACAACCATCCAACAGCCTTTGGATGAAATTGCTAAACTTTGTGGTGTTGATGTACCAAAGACTACTAAAGTAATTGTTGCTGAATACAAAGGTGTTGGTAGAAAGTTCCCACTTTCAGCTGAAAAACTTTCTCCTGTCTTTACTTTATATCGCGCTAAGAATCATGACGATGCATTTAAGATTTGTTCTGAACTTCTTGATTATGGTGGTCGTGGGCATCTACTCGGTCTTGATCCAGAGCATTTCCGCGACGGGCGACGTGTCCGGCGCAATTTGGCTGGCAATGGGCTATACGGTGCTGCTGTGCTTCTGCCTATTCAAAACGGGCAGTATGGCAAAGGCCGTGTTCAGCGCCCATTGACGGAGGGCTTGCCTATCGGAACGTACAACATCATTTACGCAGACCCACCGTGGCGCTATGAGCAGAGGAAGGTGCAGGGCGCGGCAGAAAATCACTATTCCACCATGAGCATTGACGAGCTGTGCGCCCTGCCCGTGCCGGAGCTGGCGGCGAAAGACTGCGCCCTGTTCCTCTGGGCGACCTTTCCGCAGCTTCCCGAAGCCCTGCGGCTGATCCGCGCATGGGGCTTTCGGTATAAAACCGTGGCGTTCGTCTGGCTCAAACGCAACCGTAAAAGTCCGTCATGGTTTTACGGTATGGGCTACTGGACACGCAGCAATGCGGAAATCTGTCTGCTGGCGACCAAGGGCAAACCCAAACGGCAGTCGGCAGGCGTACATCAGTTTATTATCAGTCCCATTGAGCAGCACAGCAAAAAGCCGGATGAAGCGCGGAACAAAATTCTTGCGCTCATGGGCGATCTACCCCGCGTGGAGCTGTTCGCCCGGCAGAAAACGCCGGGCTGGGACGCATGGGGCAATGAAATTGCAAGCGATATTACGCTTGCGGAAAGGAGTTAGCGCATGGCCTATGTAAACGTGCCAAAGGATTTGACGAAAATCAAATCCAAGGTGCTTTTCAATTTGACAAAGCGGCAACTTATTTGTTTTGGGCTGGCGGCGCTCATGGGAGTGCCGCTTTTCTTTTTGCTCAAAGGCGGCATCGGGACGACGGCTGCGGCAATGGTGATGATCGTTGTCATGCTCCCCGGTTTTCTGTTTGGGGTGTATGAGAAGAACGGACAGCCCCTTGAAGTGGTAGGGCGGCAGATCATAGAAAGCTGCTTTCTGCGCCCCAAGGAGCGCCCCTATCAGACCGTCAACGCATACGACGCCCTTGTGCGTCAATATCAAATGGAACAGGAGGTAAAGGCGATTGTCGAAAAGAGCAGGCAGCGCGGAAGCAAAAAACATGGCGGAGAAGCCCAAGCTCACCCGCGCCGAAAGAAAACAGATTGAAGCCGTCATTCGTAAATATCGCGGTGACGGCAAGCCCCACACCGCGCAGGACACGATACCCTATCAGATCATGTACCCGGACGGCATCTGCTATCTCGGAAACAGGCGCTATTCGCAGAGCATTGAGTTTTTTGACATCAACTATTTGCTCGCGCAGCCTGACGATCAGACGGCTATTTTTGAATATCTCTGCGATCTGTATAACTATTTGGATTCTTCCATCCATGTGCAGTTCACCTATCCCAACCGCAAGTGCGATCGGGAGCAGCTTGCTCGGAGCTTTGAAATGCCGCCCTGCAATGACGGTTTAGACCCGATCCGGCAGGAGCAGACGGACATTCTCAAGCGGCAGCTTGCCCGCGGCAACAACGGCAGCGTGAAAACCAAATACATTACCTATACCATTGAAGCCGATAACCTCAAGGCGGCACGGGCAAGGCTGTCGCGTATCTCGCTGGATATTCAGGGCTACTTCAAAATCATGGGTGCGGTGTCCCGTGTGCTGGACGGCAAGGAGCGTTTAGAGGTGCTGCACGGCATCATGCACCCGGATGGAGAACGCTTCAACTTTGACTGGAAGTGGCTTGCCGCTGGCGGGCTTTCCACCAAGGACTTTATCGCGCCGTCCTCCTTTGCGTTCAAGAACAGCCGTATGTTCCAGATGGGCGGCAAGCTCTGCGCTGCAAGTTTTTTGCAGATCATTACGCCGGAGCTGACCGACCGCATACTGACCGATTTTCTTGATGCGGACAGTAGCCTTGTCGTCAATGTCCATATTCAGGCATTGGAGCAGACAGAAGCCGTAAAAATGGTGAAGCGGAAAATCACAGACCTTGACGCTATGAAAATTCAGGAGCAGAAAAAGGCTGTCCGGGACGGCTACGATATGGATATTCGTGCGACTCGTTCCTGAACAAAGCCTTCGTGGTTGAAGGACAAAATCAGGCACTAACAAAAGAACGAAAATTTCAGATGTTAGGAGAACTAACAATCCAAGAGGTGGAATGATGGGGTAACGCCCTGAAACGCCCCCTTAATACTCCGACTGGCGGGTGTAAGTGAAAACTGACCTGTCAGAAGCTCGGTGAAGTCGGCTGAGAGTAGCCGTATGGATTGCTGGATAATTACCAGCCCCACGAAAGCTGTCCAGAGGTGGACGGTGCTACCTATAGGCCGGAGGTCTACAAAATACCCAAGGTCAGAATGTTTGAAATATGACTGACGAAAACCGCGAATGTAAGGGTCTATACCATGACGGCATAGAAATGTGCTGGTAGCGTTCATCGCTAATCAGTGTGGTGGAGTAAAAATTGATGTTATGAAACACCATAGCACGTTACAGGCGTGTTCAAGCTGACAGGCTTAAAGCGGAGACCTAAAGGTATATGTAAAGATAGGATTGTTGGAACGAGGAAAGGCAGTAGGCTTCTACCATTAGGAAGTAAGCAGACGAATCATATAAGCTGCTGTACTACTGCTGAAAAGCAGAGGTCGAACTGATGATGTTTTCTGCGAAAAAGAGGAAAACGGAAGAATGGCCTCAAGTCAGTCAAACAGGCAACTTAGCACTTAGTCGCAATTAGGATTGCGAGTATGACAAAAAGAAGTCACTCGCCGTAAAGGAGAGTGATGCCTGATGCCAAATGAGAAGAAACCAAAAACCAAATGCGTGGAGTATCTCCGCCATGCTGAATACTACGATATGCAAAGTACCTTTGATGAACTGTATGCCAGAAGTCAGGCAGGAGAAATTTTCGAGAACCTGATGGATGTGATACTTTCAAGAGAAAATATCCTGCTGGCCTATCGGAACATCAAATCCAATACCGGGAGTATTACGCCGGGAACAGACAAGCTGAAGATTTCTGATATTGGTAAACTTACCGCTGATGAAGTCACAGCAAGGGTACGCAAAATCGTCAAGGGAGCTAAAAACGGCTACACCCCAAGAAGCGTAAGACGCAAAGACATCCCAAAACCAAACGGGAATACCAGGCCACTGGGAATCCCTTGTATCTGGGATAGATTGGTACAGCAATGTATCAAGCAGGTCATGGAACCTATCTGCGAAGCCAGGTTCAGCAACAATAGCTATGGATTCCGTCCAAATCGGTCGGTTGAAAATGCGATAGCGGCAATCTACAGGCTTATGCAAAAGTCAGGACTTCACTATGTAGTAGAGTTTGACATAAAAGGTTTCTTTGACAATGTAGACCACTCAAAGCTGATAAAGCAGCTATGGTCGCTGAATATTCGGGATAAAGAACTGCTCTATGTAATCCGCAGGATTCTCAAAGCGCCAATACTCATGCCGAACGGTCATACAGAACACCCAACAAAGGGAACGCCGCAAGGCGGAATTATTTCCCCATTATTGGCAAATGTGGTGCTGAATGAACTTGACCATTGGATAGAAAGCCAATGGCAGTGCAACCCGGTAACGGAAAACTACGCTTACAGAGAAAATGCGGCGGGCTGTCCGATACAAAGCCATGCGTACCGGGCAATGCGGAATACACGGCTGAAAGAAATATATATCGTCAGATATGCAGATGATTTTCGGATTCTTTGCAGGACAAAAGAACAGGCAGACCGGACGCTGATTGCGGTAACGCAATGGCTGAAAGAACGCCTGCGCCTTGATGTTTCACCGGAGAAAACGAGAGTTGTTGACGTCAGACGGAGCTATTCTGAATTTCTCGGATTCAAAATCCGACTACGCAAAAAGGGGAAAAAGTACGTCGTTCAATCGCACATGTGCGATAAAGCATACAAAAAGGTTAAAGCCAGCCTGACTAAACAAGTCGGAAATATCAAATTTCCCAGAAAAGGACGTGGAGAAGCCGGGGAAGTACGGCTGTTCAACTCCATGGTTATGGGAATCCAGAATTACTACCAGTTAGCCACTGACATCAGCATAGACTGCGGTGATATTGGCAGAACTGTTAATACAGTTCTCAAAAACAGGCTGAAATCTGGAAAGACACACCGGCTGAAAAAGGAAGGCCGTGACCTGACAAAAATGGAAATCCAAAGATATGGGAAATCGGAGCAACTAAGATATATAGCACAATCCAAAGAACCGATTTATCCAATAAGCTATGTTCAATGTAAAAATCCAATGAGTCAGCGGCGAAAAGTGTGCGCTTACACAGCGGCAGGAAGAAGTGAAATCCATGACGATTTGCGGATAAACACTTTCTTACTGCTACAGCTAATGAGAGCGCCTACATACAGCCGCAGTACAGAGTATGCGGATAACCGTATCTCACTGTTCTCCGCTCAATGGGGAAAATGTGCGGTAACGGGAAAGAAATTTCAGTGTATATCAGAAATTCACTGCCATCACAAGAAGCCAAAAGGAATTGGAGGCAGAGATAAGTATGAAAATCTGGTATTGGTGCTTGCACCAGTACATGAACTGATACACGCAATTGATGAGGACACTATTCGTTCTTATCTCACCGCTCTTAAATTGGATACTTCACAGCTCACAAAGCTGAACAAACTGCGAACATTGGCAAAAAGGAAACCCATTGATTTGGAGAAGCCAAATCTTACGAATAATTCTCATAATGGTATGACTAAGGAGACTAAGAAATCTGTTTGATTGATGGAACGCCGGATGCGGTGAAAGTCGCATGTCCGGTGTGAAGCGGGGGAAAAGCTGGAGATAACTTCAAAGGCTTACCTATCGCTATTGCCGTCCGACCTTGCCACCTACGGTGGTGCGGCAAAAAAGCTGCTGCAAGATCTCCAAAGCCGCAACGAGCGGTATTTTCTGCTGACGTTTCTTGTTCTGAACTACGGAGATACCAAACGCAAGCTCGAAAACGAGGCGTTCCGTACAGCAGGTGTAGCACAAAAGCACAACTGCACCCTGACACGGCTGGACTTCCAGCAGGAGCGCGGGCTTGTGTCCTCGCTGCCGCTGGGTGAAAACCAAATCCATATCACGCGGGGCATGACGACCTCGGCTGTGGCGATCATCGTTCCCTTTGTGACGCAGGAGCTATTTCAAGGCGGCGATTCCCTCTATTACGGGCTGAACGCCAAATCCGGCAACATGATTATGCTTGACCGCAAAAATGCGCGTTCGCCCAACGGCCTTGTATTCGGCACACCGGGCGGCGGCAAATCATTCTCCTGCAAACGGGAAATGATCGGTGTGCTGCTGAAAACCCACGATCATGTGCTGGTATGTGACCCGGAGGGCGAATATGCGCCGCTGGTAAAGCTGCTGCATGGGCAGATCATCAAGCTCTCGCCCACCAGTCACGACTACCTGAATCCGCTGGACATCAACCTAAATTATTCGGAGGACGAAAACCCGCTGGCGCTCAAATCCGATTTTGTGCTGTCCCTCTGTGAGCTGATTATGGGCGGCAAAACCGGGCTGGAAGCTATCGAGCGCACCGTAATTGACCGCGCTGTGCAGCGTATCTATCAGTCCTACTTTGCAGACCCGCGCCCGGAAAATATGCCGATCCTATCCGACCTCCACGCCGCGCTGACGGCGCAGCATTTGCCGGAAGCCGACCGCGTGGCGCAGGCGCTTGACCTGTATGTGTCGGGATCGCTCAATTTCTTCAACAACCGAACGACGGTTGACATTGACAACCGCTTTGTCTGCTTTGACATCAAGGAGCTGCCGAAGAACCTGAAAAAGCCGGGGATGTTGGTGATTCAGGATCAGGTTTGGAATCGCGTCACCCGCAACCGCAACATAGGCGTATCGACATGGTACTACGCGGACGAATTTCATTTGTTACTGAAAGAGCCGCAGACCGCAGCATACAGCGCGGAGATCTGGAAGCGATTCAGGAAATGGGGCGGTGTGCCGACGGGTGCGACGCAGAACGTCAAAGATCTGCTGTCCAGCCCGGAAATCGAAAATATTCTGGAAAACTCAGACTTCATCTGTATGCTCAACCAAGCGGCGGGCGACCGCAAAATCCTTGCTGAACGTCTGAATATCTCGCCGGAGCAGCTAAAGTTCGTCACCAACTCCCCACCCGGCGAAGGACTGCTGTTCTTTGAAAATGTGATCCTGCCCTTTGCAGATAAGTTTCCACGGGACACCGAGCTTTACCGCATCATGTCCACCAAGCCGAGCGAGGTGAACGGCGTATGACGATGGAGCTTGATACCATTCTCTGCGGCGACAGTCTGAATATGCTGAAAGCCCTGCCGGAGAGCAGCGTTCATTGCTGCGTGACCTCGCCGCCCTACTACGGACTGCGGGATTACGGCATGGACGCGCAGATCGGGCGGGAAGCCACGCCGGAGGAATACATTTCGCGGCTGACAGCGGTATTCCGCGAGGTGCGCCGGGTGCTGCGCCCGGATGGAACCTTGTGGGTAAATATCGCGGACAGCTATTGCGGCACAGGCAGCAAAGGCGACACCCGCGACCCCAAATATCCGCAGGGACGCAACGGGCAGAACATTTCCCTCTGCCAAGCGGTGCGGGGCTGCAAGCAAAAGGACATGATCGGGATTCCGTGGATGCTGGCTTTTGCGCTCCGCGCCGACGGCTGGTATCTGCGTAATGACGTGATCTGGGCAAAGGGAAACCCCATGCCGGAGAGTACCAAAGACCGCTGCACCCGCAGCCATGAGCATATTTTCATGCTCACCAAGAGCAGACGCTATTTTTATGACTGGCTTGCCATTGCCGAACCCATTGCCCCTACGACCGCCCTGCGCAAAAAGGCAGGGCGCGGCGTGGGCAAGTATTCCGCGCCCGTGCCGGGACAGCCGCAGACGCAGAATATCAATAAGCCGAGAGAAAAAGGCAGTATCACCGACGACATGATCTCACCCGTCCGGGCAAAGCGCGATGTGTGGTTTATCAACACCGTGCCTTACAAGGGCGGGCATTTTGCCGCCTATCCGCCCCTGCTGGCGGAAACCTGTATTCTGGCAGGCTGTCCCAAGGGCGGCATTGTCCTTGACCCATTTATGGGCAGCGGCACAACGGGGCTTGCGGCAAAGCGGCACGGCAGGCATTATATCGGCATTGAACTGAACACGGAATTTTGTTCCCTCGCACGGGAACGGATCGGAGGTGATACCCATTGAAAGAATTTAAGCCCCGCGATAAGCTCACCCAGCGCATGACCCGCGACGGCGCGGTGCTGGACAATCAGACCACGGGTGAAGAAATCCATATTTCCGAGCGCGACACGGAAAAGCAGCTTTCCCCGGATGGGCAGCCCGTCCAGATGGGAAAACGCGACGCGCCTATGAATCCGGCAGAGGACGCCCCCAAGCACGGGCGGCAGCTTCGCCCACAGGAGCAAAAAGAGCCGGAAAAGGAGCAGCCAAAACCGCAGCAGCCGAGCGCCGAGCCGTTTCAGCCGCAAAGCAGCAGCCCCATTTCCCATATCCCGCAGGACATTCCAACGTCCGCTGCGCCGGGCGGTACAGCGGAAAAGCTCTTTGACCGTGCGGCCGCAGAGCATGACGCACACAGGGCGCGGCAGACAGCGCGGATGTCCCGCGACGCAGCGCAGCAGCGGTATTCTGCATCCCGTTTGCAGTTTTCCGAGGAAGAACGCGCTGCGCCGGAGCTGCACAAGCATATCCACTGTGCGGAAAAGGCCGCCGACAAGCTGGATGCGGCGCAGGCAGCGATCCCCAAGAAACGGGTATTGCGCAAGGAACGTGTCTTTGATGAAGCCAGCGGCACAGCCAAGACCAAGCTGCGCTTTGATACCGTGGATAAGTCTCCGCCCAAGCTGAAACCGAATCCGTTAGGCCGTCCGCTGCGGGAGGTCGCAGTACAGGCGCACGGAAAAATCCATGAGGTCGAGCATGAGAACGTCGGCGTGGAAAGTGGGCATAAAGCCGAAGAACTTGCTGAGCATGGCGCAGGCGGTGCAATTCGCTGGGAGCGCCGTCACCGCAAACTGAAACCCTACCGCGCTGCGGAAAAGGCCGAGCGCAAAGCCGTAAATGCCAATGCAGAATATCTCTACCAAAAGGCGCTGCATGATAACCCTGAAATGCTCTCCGGCAATCCGCTCAACCGCTTTTTTCAGAAGCAGCGGCTAAAGCGTGAGTATGCCAAGGCTGCAAGAACGGCAAAGGCTGCGGGCAGCACCGCACAGGCAACCGCCAAAAGCGCCGAAAAAACCGCAGAAGCCACAGCAACGGCAGCGAAAAAAGCGGCAGAAAAGGCAAAGGAAGCATCGGAGTTCGTTGCCCGCCATTGGAAGGGTGTGCTGGTCGTTCTGGCTGGTTTTCTGCTGATTGTCATGCTGATCGGCGGGCTGCAATCCTGCTCTGCGCTGGTTGGCGCGGCTGGCGGCGGTGTGGCAGCATCCAGCTATCAGTCGGAGGACACGGACATTCTTGCCGCCGAAGCCGCCTACTGTGCGCTGGAAGCCGAGCTGCAAGAATATCTCGACACCTACGAACGTACCCACGATTACGACGAGTACCACTATGACCTTGACGAGATCAAGCACGATCCCTATGTCCTGGCATCGATCCTCTCCGCGCTGCATGACGGCGCATGGACGGCAAGCGAGGTGCAAGGGACACTGCAAATGCTCTTTGAAAAACAATATATCCTCACGGAAACCGTCGTGACCGAGGTGCGCTACCGCACCGTTACCCGGACGGACAGCGAGGGCAATGAGTATGAGGTAGAAGTTCCGTATAACTACTACATCTGCACCGTAGAGCTGGAAAACTTCGATCTCTCGCATATTCCCGTTTATATCATGGACGAAGAAACGCTGTCCAAATATGCGCTGTATATGTCGGTGCTGGGCAACAAGCCGGAGCTGTTCGGGGATAGCGAGTACATCCCCAAGTATATTACAAACCGCCCGGAGGGATACGAGATCCCGCCCTCTGCAATGGAGGACGAAACCTTTGCCGCCGTTATCACAGAAGCAGAAAAGTATTTGGGGTACCCCTATGTGTGGGGCGGCAGCAGCCCGTCCACCTCCTTTGACTGCTCCGGCTTTGTGAGCTGGGTGCTGACAAACAGCGGCGTGTGCAATACGGGCAGGCTGGGCGCACAGGGACTTTACAACATTTCTACCCCCGTTTCCAACCCGCAGCCGGGCGACCTCGTGTTTTTCGTCGGGACATACGATACTCCGGGCGTTAGCCATGTGGGAATCTACGTCGGCAATTCCATGATGATCCATTGCGGAGATCCGATCTCCTATTCCAACCTGAACAGCAGCTATTGGCAGGCGCATTTCTACGCCTACGCCAGACCGCCGTACAACTAAGGAGGGCGGTTATGCTGACGCTGATCCCTGTTTCTCTTGCGCAGGCGAACGAGTTTGTGCGGCAGCATCACCGTCACCACAAGCCCGTCGCTGGACACAAGTTTTCCATTGGCTGTTCTGAAAATGGGCGGCTTTGCGCCGTTGCCATTGTGGGACGGCCTGTGAGCCGCTATTTGGACGACGGCTTTACGCTGGAGGTCAACCGCCTATGCAGCGATGGCACGAAGAACGCTTGCAGCATCCTCTATGCGGCAGCGGCACGGGCTGCGCGGGCGATGGGCTACCGCAAAATTATCACCTACACCTTAGACACCGAAAGCGGCGCAAGCCTACGCGCCGCAGGCTGGACGAACGCCGGGCTTGCAGGCGGCAAGGCATGGACAGGCAGCCGCCGTCCTGCCCAGCCGCTCTATCCGGCGCAAATGAAATACCGCTATGAAAAGCGGCTGAATGGAGGTTGAGCTTATCAATATTGTTTCCTTTGGGGGCGGTACGAACAGCGCGGCAATGCTGGTCGGGCTGCATCAACATGGCATCCCTGTCGATTTGATTTTGTTTGCCGATACAGGCGCAGAGCAGCCGCACACCTATTGCTTCATTGAAACGATGAACGAATGGCTTGCAGCACACAATATGCCCACTATCATCACCGTAGAGAATGTAGACCGCTTTGGAAATCGACTGTCCCTTGAAACAGAATGCTTGCACTCTCAAACGCTGCCCTCGATTGCCTACGGGCATAAGAGGTGTTCACAAAAGCACAAGATCGCACCGCAGGGAAAATTCTGCAATAACTATCCTCCGTGCCGTGAGGTGTGGGCATCCGGCGAGCGCGTGACCCGCTTCCTCGGCTATGATGCAGGCGAGATCAGACGGTACAATCATTCCAAGACATACGACGCGAAAGACAAAAAGTATCATAATCGTTATCCTCTGATTGAATGGGGATGGAGCAGGACGGATTGTGTCCGGGCATTGGAAGCGGCAGGCTTGCCGCAGCCCGGAAAATCCTCCTGCTTTTTTTGCCCCAGCATGAAGCGGGAGGAAATTATGCTGCTGAAAGAACAGCATCCTGATTTATATGCCCGTGCGATTGCCATTGAGGACAATGCCCGTCCTCGGCTGGAAAAAGTGAAAGGTTTGGGGCGCAATTACGCATGGAAAGACCGATTCGGAAAGGAGTAATCACCTATGGCTATGAGCAAAATTGACCGCATTGACCGTGAGATTGAAAAGACCCGCGGCAAAATCACCGAGTACCAAAACAGGCTGAAAGAGCTGGAAGCCCAGCGCACCGAGCAGGAAAACTTTGAAATCGTCAATCTTGTCCGCTCTATGTGCATGAGCCGCGACGAGCTGATGAACTTCCTGCGCGGCGGCGGCAACGACGCGCCGCCCGTGGAAACCGCCTATCACGAACAGGAGGACATGACCGATGACGAGGAATAAGCATTTTCGCTCTGTATTCGCCGCGCTGCTCTGCACGGTGCTGTGCATGACGGCCTTTGCCACCGTTGCGTATGCAGACGGCGGCGACTACTACGATGACGAGCTGCCGCCCGAAACATGGCAGGAGGACACGCAGCCGGAGGACACTACGATTGTCCCCGGCACTCCGTTCACCGAGGACGGCATCGCCGCGACCCGCGATCTTCTCTACGACAAACACACCAATAAACAGTTTATCACCGTGGAAACTCGAAATGGGCATACGCTGTATATCGTCATTGACTACGATAAGCTGCTGGACGAGGAAGAAGAACGCTATCAGACATATTTCTTGAATCCCGTAGACGAAGCCGACCTGATGGCGCTGCTGGAGGACGACAGCCAGAATACGCCCGTTGTCTGCTCCTGCACCGAAAAATGCACCGCTGGCAAGGTCAATACGAACTGCGCCCTCTGCAAAACGGATATGACGAATTGCGCCGGAAAGGAAGCGACGCCGGATGAAACAGAACAGCCCGACGAGCCGACGCCGGAGAAGAAAAACAATGTGGGCGGCATCCTGATCCTTGTGCTGTTCCTTGCTGCGGGTGGCGGCGGTGCGCTGTGGTACTTCAAACTGCGCAAGCCGAAATCCAGCGTCAAGGGCGGCGACGAGCTGGACGAGTTCGATTTTGACGAGGATGACGAAGCCGAAGAATACGGGAATGATGAGGACGCAGACAGCGCCAGCGATCCCGATGAACAGGAGAATGAAGAATGAGTGTTTTGATTATTTGTGAAAAGCCCTCTGTGGCAAAGACCGTTGCCCTTGCGCTGGGCGCTGCGGAGCAAAAGGACGGGTATTTTTCCGGCGACGGGCTGCTGGTGTCGTGGTGCATCGGGCATCTTATCAGCATGGCAGACGCGGGCAGCTATGATGAGCGATACAAAAAGTGGCGCTATGAGGATCTTCCCATTCTGCCGCAGACGTGGAAATATGCCCCTACTCCCGGCAAGGAAAAGCAGCTTGCCATTCTGAAAGAACTGCTGCACCGCAGCGACGTTTCCGAGGTGGTGAACGGATGCGACGCCGGGCGCGAGGGTGAGCTGATTTTCCGCTTTGTCTATGAACAGGCTGGATGCACGAAGCCCTTTTCCCGCCTTTGGATTTCCTCAATGGAGGACAGCGCCATCCGCGAGGGCTTTGCCGGACGCAGAGCCGGAACGGAATACGACGCGCTGTATCAATCGGCGCTGTGCCGTGCGCGGGCAGACTGGCTTGTGGGCATCAATGCGACGCGGCTTTTCTCCGTGCTGTATCATAAGACCCTGAATGTGGGACGGGTGCTGTCGCCTACGCTGAATCTGCTGGTGGAGCGCGACGGAAAAATTACGATGTTCCACAAGGAAAAATACCACATCGTACATATCGGCTGCGGCGGCGTGGACGCGGAAAGTGAACGCATTTCCGACGCTGCCGCTGCGGATGCGCTGAAAACGGCTTGCGAAGCGTCACAGGCCGTTTGTGTTTCTCTCAAAAAGGAGAAGAAAACTGCGCTGCCGCCGAAGCTCTTTGACCTTACCTCTTTGCAGAGGGAAGCCAACCGCGTTTACGGCTTTACCGCCAAGCAGACCCTTGACTATGTGCAAAGTCTGTATGAAAAGCGCTTCCTGACCTATCCCCGCACCGACAGCAATTATCTCACCGAGGATATGGCGCAGACGGCAACTGACCTTGTTGCGGCGCTGCTGCCTGTGCTTCACTTTATGCAGGGCGCAGAGCTTGCGCCGGAGATCGGGCGCGTCATCAACAGCGCCAAGGTTTCCGACCACCACGCAATTATCCCAACGGCGGCCTTTGCAGGCAACGGCTTTGACGGACTGCCGGAGAGCGAAAAGAAGCTGATGTCCCTTGTCTGCTGCAAGCTGCTGTGCGCCGTTGCAGCGCCGCAGGAGTATGAAACCGTTACGGCGGTTTTTGACTGCGGCGGCAAACCGTTTACAGCCAAGGGCAAAACGATTCTGATTGCGGGCTGGAAAGACATTGACGCCCGTTTCCGTGCTGCGCTCAAAGCGAAGCCGGACGAGGACGGCGCAGAGGATGCGGCGCTGCCGGAGCTTTCTGAGGGGCAGACTTTTGAAACGGTCACGGCTTCTGTTTCCGAGCATTACACCACGCCGCCCAAGCCCTACACCGAGGATTCGCTTCTGTCCGCAATGGAGAACGCGGGCAAGGAGGATCTGCCGGAGGATGCGGAGCGGCAAGGGCTGGGAACTCCGGCAACACGGGCAGCGATGATCGAAAAGCTGCTCTCTGCCGGATTTGTCGAGCGCAAGGGCAAAAGTCTTGTGCCGACCAAGGACGGCATCAATCTCGCTGTCATCCTGCCGGATATGCTGAAATCGCCGCTGCTCACCGCTGAATGGGAAACCCGCCTGACGGAGATCGCCAAGGGCAGCGACGACCCGCAGAGCTTCATGCAGGGAATCGAGGATATGACGCGGGAGCTGGTGAAGCGGTATTCCCACATCACCGAGGACGGCAAAAAGCTGTTCGCGCCGGAAAAGGAAGCTGTCGGCATCTGCCCCCGCTGCAAAAGTCCTGTCTATGAGGGCAAGAAGAATTTCTACTGTTCTGACCGCTCCTGCCGTTTTGTCATGTGGAAGAATGACAAATTCTTTGAAAGCCGGAGAACCGTCTTTTCCAAGAAGATCGCCGCCGCGCTCCTAAAGGACGGCAAGGCGAAAGTCAAGGGACTGTACTCCGAGCGCACAGGCAAGACCTATGATGGGACGGTGCTTCTGTGTGATACGGGAGAAAAGTATGTGAATTACCGTATCGAACAGAGAAAATGATCCGGCTGAATGACGCGCAGCATCGCAGAGTAAAAAAACTGACCCGCTGCCATTGCGCCAACAATGTGCGCGGGTGCTGTCTGCTGCTGGACGACGGCGAGCCGTGCGTCTGTGCGCAGGCCATCAGCTATTCGCTGCTCTGCCGATACTTCCGGGAAGCGGTGCTGCCCGCAGACCGGGAGCTGTGCGCGGATCTTGCAGCTACGGCGGACACCCGCAAGAAATGCGAGCTGTGCGGCAAGCCCTTTCCCGCCCGCAGCAACCGTGCAAAATACTGTGACCGCTGTGCGCCCTATGCTGCCCGGCGCAATGCAGCCGAACGCAAGCGCCGCCAGCGGGCAAAGGCGCGGTGTGTCACGGTTTAGGGGCTTCAAAAGCCTTGCGGCAAGCGGTTTTCCAGACACGCTTTTGGAGTGTGCGGGGTATTCCTATGGAAACTGCGGAAAACGGCTTTGAAAGCGTGACAGAACGCATTTTACGGAGATAAAAGAACGATTCAGTAACGCAGCAAGCATAGGGAGTGTGGCTACAACTCCCGAAAATCGCCGTCCGGCACAGACCGGGCGGCGATTGCTTGTTGGGATAGTCCCAAACCCTTATGTCAGAAAGGAGCGCAGACGTGGACGAACACCTTTTGGAAGTATATCTTATCAACACCGCACGGCATACCGAGGAAACGCCTGTCGCGGAATGGGTATCGCTGCCCACCGACGCCGAAACGATGAAAGCCGTTTTTGAACGGCTGGGCGTAGACGGGAGCGACACGGAACAGTATCAGGTATCTGCCTTTCATTCCTCTCTGGACGGATGGAGCGAAGCCTTGAAGCCCGGCGAAAGTCTGGACGATTTGAACTATCTTGCCGCGCTGCTCACCCAGCGCAGCGACGAGGAACGCGACAAGTTTGCCGCTGCCGCGCAGTACGGCGACCATGCGGCAAGCGCGGCGGACTTAATCAACCTGACGCACAATCTGGACTGCTACTGGCTTTATCCCACCGTACACAATTCCGACGATTACGGGCATTACCTCATTGACGATCTGGACGAGCTGGAATTGCCGGACGCCGCCAAGCGATTCTTTGATTACAAGAGCTATGGGCGCGAAGCGGTCAAAGAGGATCGCGGCATTTTCACCGATTATGGCTATGTCTACAATAACGGCAACGATTATGCGGAGTGGTACAAAGCCAACCAAGTGCCGCAGGAATATCGTCTGACTGCGCAGCCCAGCCCCCAGCGGGATATGGACGAGCTGCCGCAGGGCGCGGCGCTGCCTGTCGAGCCAATCCCCGTGCGTCCGCTGGTATTGAACGCCACCGACACACAGGGCAGAATCAGGGAGATCACCGAGCATTTGGAACAGGGCGTACAGGAGGTTTTTGAAAGTGAGCGGTATCGGGATTATCTGAAAGCCATGTCCCGCTTCCACAATTACAGCCTGAACAATACGCTGCTGATCGTCATGCAGAAGCCGGACGCATCTCTTGTCGCAGGCTACGGAAAGTGGCGTGACGAATTTGAACGCCATGTCAAATCCGGCGAAAAGGGCATCAAAATCCTTGCACCCGCACCCTATAAAATCAAAAAGGATGTGGCGAAAACTGACCCGGACACCGGGCAGCCCGTGATCGGCGCAGACGGTAAGCCCGTCACGGAGCAGCAGGAGGTGACGATTCCAGCGTTCAAGGTGGTGTCGGTATTCGATGTGAGCCAGACCGAGGGCAAGGAGCTTCCCGACATTGCCGTGGACGCGCTCACGGGTGATGTGGAACAGTACGAGGACTTTTGGCGAGCCTTGAAGCTGACCTCTCCCGTTCCCGTGACGCTTGAAAAAATCGACGGCAGCGCACACGGCTACTATGACCTTACAGAAAAGCGCATTGCCATTGATGACGGCATGAGCGAGCTGCAAACCATCAAGACGGCGATCCATGAGATCGCCCATGCCAAGCTGCACGATATTGACCTGAACGCGCCGGAGCAGTCGGAGCGCCCCGACCGCAGCACCCGTGAGGTGCAGGCGGAAAGCGTCGCCTATACGGTGTGCCAGCATTTCGGACTGGACACGTCGGACTACTCCTTTGGCTATGTCGCCGGGTGGAGCAGCGGCCGCGATATTAAGGAGCTGAAAGCATCCCTTGAAACCATCCGCACCGCCGCCAGCGAGCTTATTTCCGAAATCGAGGGGCATTTTGCAGAGCTTCAGGTGCAGCACACCGCAGAGCAGGAACAGGCTGCTGCGCAGGATGTGCCGGAGAACACCTTTTCCATTTATCAGCTCAAAGACGGCGACGCAACGCGGGATCTCCGATTTGAGCCGCTGGAACAGGTAAAGGCCGCAGGACTGCGTGTTGACCGCGAAAATTATGAGCTGGTCTATACCGCACCCCTCTCCGATACGGACACGCTGGAGGACATTTTCGTTCGCTTCAATATGGACAGGCCGCAGGACTTCACCGGGCATAGCCTTTCCATGTCCGATGTCATTGTGCTGCATCGCGGCGAGCAGGAAACGGCACACTATCTGGATCGCGGCGGCTATACCGAAGTGCCGGAGTTTTTACAGCCGGAGCAGGCCGCAGAGCAGGAAGCGCAGGCTGACGCCCCGCCAGCGGAACGACCGCTGACAGAGTTGCAGAAGCAGGCTGTTGAAATTGCCAAGCGGTATGAAACACTTTCCATGCAGGAGAAAATCGGCGTGATCGCGCAGGCGTTCGGCTGCACGTCCGGCACGATTGAAACCTCGCCCTGCACGGGAAAATGGCGCGGCACAAGTGATATTTCTATTCACTTTGATAACGGCAGCTCTCTGTTTTTGGGCAACCACATAACGCGAAAAGCCAAAACCAAAAAAGTACAGCAGGAGCTTGTCGATAGCGCGTTGGTGCGGTATAACCCTGAAATCATCCGCATTGCAAAGGAAACTGCCTATACCGCCCTCAAAGAGCGCGAGCTTCAGGACAATGCTATTGCCGAAGCAAAGGGCTTGAAGCCCTACACGCTGCTGAATGTGGAGTTCAACGACGGCGCAGATCAGCAAAGCAGCGGTTACATAGGTTGGTACTATGCGACGCTGGCGGTGGACGGAAAAATCTGCACGCATTTGGAAACAGGCTTGAATCACGACATTGCATCCGGCAGCGTAAGCCCGACGCCCACGCGGGAAAATTACTACGCAGCCGGAGCGCTGAAAGAAAGTGATGTGGACTATGTTTTCAACAACGTCGGCTTTTCCTCTGCTTCCGGCCTTTACTCTCTGCATCTGAGCGACGCCGCACGGGGACGTGCCGAATTGGAGCTTGCGAAAAAACTGATCGACGATTACTGCCGCGAAGAATTTCATTCCGGCGCAGATTTCAGCGACCTGTCCGCCGTTGGTATTGGACACACGACCGTTACGGATGATGAAATCCCCATTCAGGCATACGCAAACCTGGCGGACTTCCGCATTGAAAAATATTTGGGTGATGTGCTGATTGAAAGCCGACAGTATGAATCGCTGGCTGCGCTGATCCAAGGCGAGCTGAACGATTTGGAGTTTGGCGACCTGACCTATGCGAGCGACGAGCAGATTGCCATGTTCCATGCCCAAGAGGAAGTGTCCGGCAAGGAAGCAACCTCCCTTAATCCTGCGGTGCAGCCCGTCGTGACGATTCTTTGGAGCGAGAGCGATAAGCTGCAAGAGGGTGAACAGTTCCCGCTTGCCCGCGCTGACGCACTTTTTAAGGCGCTGGACGATGAAAAGCGTTCCGAGCGTGAGAAGCCCGGTTATACAGGCGGCTGGTACGATAAAACCAAATTCCGCATTGACTGCACATTCCACGGGGAACGCGACAGCTACGAGGGGCGGCAGGACTTTGGCGACGGGGACGGCGCTCTGATCGATCATATCCAAGCCCATCACGAATACTACGCCAAGGACGAGAGCTGGAAAAACTTTGTGCTGCACAACGAGGGCGCGGAAGCGTGGGAAAAAGACAAAGCCGAGCGCGAAATGCTTCTCACCGAGTTTGTACCGTATATGCGCCTGCATTGCAATCTCTCCGAGCAGGAGCGTACCGCTGCGGATATGCTGGAAAATGGAGAAGCCCTGACGCCGGAGCAGACAGCATATTTTCATGCGGTTCTTGCTCATGTGGACGCTTGCCGGGAAAAGCTGAACGCGGGCGATTATCACTTGCCCGACCCGCCGCAGCTTTCCGATTTTGATAAAGAGCTTCAGGACTACAAAGCCCATGTGGAAAGTGAGATTGCACAGGAAGCCGAAGCCGCAGGCATGACCGTGGAGGAATATGCCGCCAACGGCTACGAGCCGCAGGAGCAGCCCGCCGACGTACAGGAGCAGCCGGAGGAAACGCTGCCCGCAGATACCGCGCCGGAGCAAGCCGCCGTCAGGTATTACACCATCAATGAGGGCGCTGCCCGACGTGCCAACGATGCAAACAGCTACCGCGACTACGCCGCAGGCAGCGCAACCGCCGAATATCGGCAGATGGTGGATCAGGCAGCGGCGATTGCGCAGCGGCAGAAAGAGCGCGTCGATCCCATGTACCATGAGAAAATTGACGCGCTGCTGGACACCTATGCCCGCAAGCTGGCGGAAAATCTGAACGACCACTATGCCATTGAAGCCCGTGTTCCCTCGATCCTTGTTGCAGGCGGCAGCAATTTCCCCGTTCGCAAGAAAGAGAAGCAAAACGCCGCCCGTGACCGCAATATGCAGGAATGGCAGGATGTTCAGAGAATTTTGGACAAGATCCGCAGCACAGGCATGGGCGGTATCAGCATGGACGACCCGCAGGCAGCGGCGAAGCTGGAAGCCAAGCTCGTCAAACTGGAATCGGCGCAGGAAACCATGAAAGCCGTCAACGCCTATTTCCGTAAGAATAAGACTTTGGAGGGCTGCCCCAGTCTGACGCAGGAGCAGATCACCAAATTGCAGCAGGAAATGGCGCAGTCCTGGCATCTGGATAAGAGCCGGCCGTACCCTGCCTATATGCTCTCCAACAACAACGCTGAGATTCGCCGCATCCGTGGGCGCATTGAACAGGTACGGCAGCATGAGGACACCAATTTTGCCGGATGGGAATTTGACGGAGGGCGCGTGGAAGCCAACAAAGCGGATAACCGTCTGCAAGTGTTCTTTGACGGCAAGCCAGATGAAGCGGCGCGGGACGAGCTGAAAGCAAACGGCTTCCGCTGGGCACCCAGCGTCGGCGCATGGCAGCGTCAGCTTAACAAAAACGCATACTACGCCGCAGGGTACATTTCCTGTATTCAGCCTATCTCCGGGGAAAAGCCCATTGACGTGCAGCGTAGCGCCCAGCAGCAGGAATCCGCTGCCCCTGACGCCCACCTGACCGGGGATCGCGTTTCAACGCCGCGTGGCAGCTTCCATGTTGCCGATATGACCCGTGAGCAGATGGAAGCCGCAGGCTATGGGTATCACCACAGCACCGATGACGGCAAGTATCTTATCATGGGCAACGGCACACAGGCCTTTGCCATTACCGCCGAGCAGCGGGAACAGGAAAACTATATGCGCACGGCGGAGCTGTCCACCGAACAGAACTACAATATGATTGACGGACAGATCAACAACACCCCGTCCGTGGACGAACTGGAAGAAAAGGCAAAGCGCGGTGAGGTGATTTCGCTCTCTGCGCTTGCCGCAGCGGTCAAGGCAGAGGACGGCAGAACGCCCCAGCGCGACCCGGACGGCAAAAAGCCGTCTATCCGTGCGCAGCTCAAAGCGGATCGTGCGCAGTCCTGCAAGCCGCAGCAGCGGGAAAAGGAACAGGAAGCCAAACGGAGCATCCGGCAGGCTTTGGAAATGGAGTGACCTATGAACAAGTTTGAAAATGTGGATGTACTGGCATCCCTGCAACAGATCATGCAGCAGAACACAGCCGCCTTTCAGAGCGATTTTGACATTGATAAGAAGATTCTGACACGGGCGGCAAAGAGTAAAAATACCGAGGATAAGGTCTATCTATGGTTTTCCCGCCCCAACGGAACGCATTGCCTGCGGGAACGGGATGTGTTTCTGCGCGGAACGCGAGAGCATAATACGTTCCGCTTTTACCATGAGCAGACCAAGGAGCGTGTGCTTGCCTATGCCGTGGTGCTGTCCGGCATGGAGAGCGGCAAGATAAAAGGCAGCATTTATGAGCTGGACTATGCAGCGAAAGCCGAGCTTGCAATCCAGACCGCCTTGCGGACAGACAATAACCGTCTGATCTATGAAAATGGTTCGCGGGAGCTTCCCAAGGAATACCACTTTGAAGCAACGCCGGATCGGGAGTACGGAAAGTTTGTGCGCTATGAAGCCGTTCCGCATGACCCGGATGCGCTGCGGGATCTGCTGCGCGATGAAAGCCGGAAGCGTGAACGGCTGAAACCCGGCAATTTCAAAGAGCATATCGGGCGGCTCTCCGACGAAAAGGTGCTTGCCGAAGCGCAGCGCCTTTCGGCGGCGTTCCAATCCCTGCAAGCGCCCAATAGTCCAAACGGAACGCATTTTGTAGTAGAGGTGTCGCCGTGGTTTGAGCGCATCGCATCCAGCCGGGAGCATGAGCGGCTATTTGCGCTGCTTCCATATAAGACGCTGTATCTTTCTTCGGTCAAGGACAGGCACGGCGTTTTCGCTTTTATCAGCAAGGACGAGCGGCGTGATCTTCCGCTGCGCAAGCAGCGTCCCTCTGTCCGGGCGCAGCTCAAAGAGGGGCAGTCAAAAAAGACCGCTGCACCCAAAAAGACAGCGGCAAAGACAAAAGATAATGATTTGGAGGTATGAGCATGGACAATGTTTCGTTTACCATTGAGGAAGAAAACCTGATCTGCATTTATCACAAGCACGACCGCCGCAGGACGATTGCAGCGATCTCCGACGCGCTGCCGGATATGGACGCAGATATGCGTCCGCTGGCGGAGCAGACGATCCATAAGCTGCACAACATGACCGACGCAGCATTTGAGGAAGCGCAGTTCACCATGACGCTTTCCGACGCAGAGTAAAAGACGACGCGGGGCGCGGTAGCCGATGATGGCTGCTGCGTCCCGCGTTTTTTTATTTTAGAGATTATCACGCTTGTCCTTTGCTAAAAAGTATCTTCTGTATCCTGCAAATCCAAAGCAAGCACCCGTCATATTAAGGAGAACATCCTCAATGTCGAAGCTACCGAGCATAGTAAGTATCTGAATGGCTTCGACAGCAAAAAGTGTTATGATTGTTGGGACGACAAAGTGTTTGAATGAATTAGCCTTTTTATAGTAAACTGGGAGCAAAAATCCCCAAGGGATAAATAAAATAACATTTCCAAAGAAGTTTACTATAAAGCGGATAATCACCTGTCCAGAAATCACAGGAGTTGTAAGCAAAACATACATACTTCTAAATGGAATGAAGTTGTGCATTGCTTTCAAGTATTCAATATATCCCCAAGGATAGGTTACGCCTATGCTACGAAAGAATAATACATAGAGGAGAATCAGGCCATAGGCAATGGTTGCAATGCTCACAAAGGTTTTTGCCTTTTTTGAAATAGATCTCAAGTGTCTACACTCCTGTCAACATATGGTTTTCGTATGTATTACTTGTAGTGAATTGTTAATGCGAGATAACGGCACTTCCATGCAAGGAGTCATGCGACCATCCGTCAAATACCGCAACAAACGCTACGGCATAACGATGCGAAGAGTTAAGGTTTATGAAGTTGAAACTCTCGGTAATCCCATCCAAGGTCGAGCCGCTGCTTGTCCACGTCGTTACGATCTTTTTCGTTTCAAGATCATACAATCCCACTTTCATTTGCGTAGGTCTACCTGTATCAGAATAGATTGTGTAAGTAACTTTCAGCTTTCCATCGGAATTTGCATAGAAGTAATAATTCGTATAGAGCCAAGACACGCCTACTACTTCAAGACTTGCATTATAGTTACTTGCGGACAGGTCGTAGTAGTTTTTAGGAACCGACGTACTTCTCGCGTGAGCGTTCAAGTAGTCATCATAAATGGCTGGCGACGTATATGCATCATTGGAAATCTCCATACTTGGGATAACATTTTCTGCGGCAAAGGCAGTAACACTCACGGAGAGTAACATCACAACCGATAATAGGGTACATAATACTTTTTTCATAAGAGAACTCCTTTCGTTTGGTATCAATGCTCATTGGGAACATGAAAATCAGCAGATAACGGCCATTGAAAGCGCACAGCCTAATCATCGTCTGTATAGACTATGCGCCCATCCTGCTGATTTTAAGTCGGAGCCTCCATAGCGGACAGGTAAAATAAACAGACCCGTGCAAATGCCCACATAAAGTATTTACTGTTGCCATCGCTTATTCCACCTCCTGTCATGTCCTTTTACCCATATAACGGTCAAGATTCAAAAAAGGGACAGACTTTTTTGAGAAAATTTCTTCGTACTATAAACTATGCAATGCGGATGATATGCCTTTGAGGAAACACAGTTCACCATGACGCTTTCCGACGCAGAGTAAAAAACGACGCGGGGCGCGGCAGCCATCATCGGCTGCTGTGCCCCGCGTTTTTGCGTTGTGTATTTAGTGTAGACCTGTATTTAGTAGTTCATTCAGTTCTGCATATGCCGCTATGTCATATGGATCTTCTTCGAGTTTTTTGCAGATGTTGCTTATACTGAGCATAGAGATATGGCTGTCATTCCGCAATAACTCGAAATAGATTTGGTTTAATAAATTACGCTCCTTAAAAATTCGACTACTTTCATTAAAGCAGAACGCAATTTGAACGGCGGTTCCCCATGATGTGGCTGCATATGCTTTATCATCGTTACTTCCTGACATCTCAAATGCGTCCAAGTAGTTGCTTACAGCACGCATGGATTGAATATAAGCATCTTCGAGCAACTCCTTTTTAGCATAACTCTTTACAAATGTTGCCGTAAGTACATTTGACATTATAAGTACTGCGACACAAAGAATAACGGCAACTTTGGGGTGTCTAATTCTCATGCTACATTACTTTCTTGCGTCAATTCCGATATTAACCGACACGCTGGAATATGCAGAGAAATTTCCAGTATAAGACGTAGCACCATACATGGAGCTGTAGCTATAATCTAAGCTGCCACTACCAGTAACGGAAGTTGTTGTCGAATAAGATTTGTTATACTGATAACTCATTGAGCAACAACCTGCATAGCCTTTCTGCGTTGCTGCTGCGCCGCTGTCGCCCCAATTTACATTTTCAGAATAGTTATGTTTCCATGTAGCGGAATTGTTGAGTATACTTCCACTATTCTTAGACAGGGTAGTCTTGATGGTGTAAATGGTAATATTCAGGTTCCAAGGTAATACGCCCCATACACCATTTACATAATAAGGGATAGGAATTTCAACATTCCAGCTATCGTCACCTGGATCCATATTGCTCATTTCCATAGAATTATCGTTTGGCGAGGAAATAGCACAGGTTCCGCCCGTTACCCATGCGCTTAAAGCGCCGGGAATCAATTTTGTACCTTGAATATAGGTCTTGGCATTTCCATTATGACCATTTACCTTAACGTAGCCCTTAAACACTTCGTTCGGGCCCATGCGCTTTGGTGTATACACTGTAGTTGCAATCAAATCAACGCGGTTGCCATTTATGAGTTCGCCTTGTCCGATGCCGATTCCGCGATATGTGATATTGTAATCAGTAGCCGCAAGAGGTGCCACATCCTCACCAGCAGCACTTACAGGCTCTTCATCTTCACCAAAGGTTTCGTCGGCCATTCCCGAAAATGCACTAACAAGTTCATTCATTTCATCGAAAGTGTTTCCGAAAATGTAGGTCTCACAGTCGCTTTCGGAAGTAACATAACCAACAGACGCATAAACAAAAATCTTTTGAGTGTTCGGGATATAATGCAGGTTAAAACCGATATGGGTTCCATCACTTAATGAGCCGGACATATAGCCAATCAAACCTGTCCCAGAACGAGTTTCAACCTCTAAAAGGTCTCCGCACACAGAGTATTCCGACGAATTAGATGCAACTGTGAATGTACCTGTCGCTGTATAAGAGCCGCTGGTATCTTTCGCAAGCTGAATGGTAATATCTTGAGGATCGGATATATCTGCATTGTGAGTAGCCACATCTGGCGAATTTTTCACAATTCCATTTGTGATTTCGGCATTGTAGGGTACGGAAACCTGTCCTACATCTTCGTCGGTGGTAGCAGCCCAAACCGTTGTCCCGCACAAAAAGGACATACTAATTGCAAGAGTTAAGACCATAGATAGGATCTTTTTGAATTTTTTCATATTGTACCTCCATGTAATAAGATAACGTGACCTACTCTTTTAGTAGGTGCAGTTTCTGTGTTGTCATTGCAAACGCTGCGCACAAGTTCGACACTCAACCTGTGCGCTGAAATGAACGATATTGATGCACCCTCTCCATATCTGGAAGCCGCACCAATATCGAGGTACATAAGAGTTATTTCCAATTCTGAAATGACACATATTGCTACCTCCGATCTCAGCCCTACGATTACACTTCTGCCATTATTCCCACAATGTTAACCCTAAAGGCATTGCGCATTAGGTTCGCTACTTTGTGGATTCACTTATATAACGGCCATAATAAAAAAAGGGGACAGACTTTTTGAAAATTTTTTTCCGATTCATACCTTGTTAATGGGTTGCCACTTTCCTGCGCAACATTCTTGTGGTATAATTTGAAACAAGCAGACGCTGTAACGAATACCCATAATGTGCAAGAATAAATTTACTTGCTCACTTAGAATGGATGGCTGCAGGGCTATCCATGAGGAAACTTATATGATGATACTCCTATTTAGTGTTTTGAATGATGAACAACGTGCGCTGGTAGAGCGGATATTCCATGAGCATCATATCCACTTCCAGCGTATTTCGTTTAATATTGTTAAATCAGAGGAAGCCGCAGAGGATGTCGTGTCCACTGCATTTATAAAAATCATGGACAACATCGAAAAAATTTCTGATTTACCCTGTCCCCAAATGACCGCTTTCTGCGTTACCATAGTGAAAAACGCTTCTATTGATGTGCTGCGTCATTCCCAGCAGAGCGTTCACCTTGACCGCTGGGACTGCGTTTCGGATGAAAACTCCGATGACCTCGCAGACGAGTGTATTCACAATGCCGATGTGCATAAGCTGACCGAGTTGATAGACCGGCTCGCCCCTGATGATCGGCGCTTTGTCTATCTTCGGTACGCCGAGGAAATGGGATACAAAGAGATTGGAGAGCTACTGAACATTTCAGAGGATGCCGCTAAAAAACGCGGACAGCGGCTCGTCAAGAAGCTCAGAAAACTGTATGAGGGAGGGTAAAACTATGGATATGAGTTGGCAGGCTTTGCTTCAAGAAGCGGCGGCGACCAGCTTTGAAAAGACCGCAGACACCCTCGCGGCTGCTGAGAATGACAACTGCGCTTGTATTGATTTGCACCAACAACAGATCCATGAGTTGAGCAAGAAAATCTTGTTGCTGCCCCATCAGGGGCGCGTCCTGCTGTTGAGCAGATATTGTTTCCGCTTATCCCCGGAGGAGACAGAAATGTTTTTCCATCTGGAAAATGCCAAGGGGCACTTTCGCTTCTACAAAGAACTGCTATCTTCAAGTATGGGCGTTGAGGCAGGCTGTATGATTTCCGATGATACTTTCGTGAAAGCCTGTCATATTGCCTTAAAGGGCTATTTGCACAACGAACTTGAAGCAGATGCGGATGATGAGGCGGCAGGAAACAACCGGACACATATTGCGATCAGAAAGGTTTGGAAAACCGTTGCGGTTGCGGCCATCACTTTGACCTTGCTATTCTCGACCTGCATGGTGGCAAATGCCCAATTCCGGGAAAGAGTCATTTCGTGGGTAATCGAAACCTTTGAAAAATACAGCATTTTTGAATTGCACGGTGACGAG